>OBJA01001849.1_pt1 | contig 13380 bp, 9 predicted proteins | sample 1519751 | NCBI WGS metagenome assembly OBJA01 (sample SAMEA3881238, study PRJEB22517) | soil metagenome | biome: lake sediment; feature: soda lake sediment; material: sediment, water from around vicinity | place: India | collected 2013-12-23 | depth 3 m | reverse complement strand
TCCTCAGTCCTCAGTCCTCAGTCCTCAGTCCTCAGTCCTCAGTCCTCAGTCCTCATCACTTATCTTAGCCCTGCATTGATCTCCTGCAATACCGCGTTTCCGGGGCACAGATCCGTCTCGCCCAGGCTGTTCAGGGGGCGCAGGGTCGAGTTGATGATCTCGTGCGTATCCCTGCTGTCCGGATTGAGGTAGAGGAGCCCGGTCAACAACCTGCCTTTGGCCTTATATTCCTCGAGATTGTCCAGGGCCTTCCGCCGGTCGGTCACCTGCAGCCCTGCCTCGGCCTTATGCAGATGGATGATGCTGCCGTCGTGCATGATCACCTCCCGGCTCGTTCCCTCCTGGTAGTGGGCGAGGATCTCCTGCTGCAGCGGCACGAAATCGAAGGTGTTGGTCGCCTCGCTGTGTTCCCTTACGTATTCGTAGCTTTTCGTCGAGGTCGCGGTGTTGTTGAAGGTCACGCAGGGGGAGATGACGTCGATGAAGGCCAGGCCGTTGTGGGCGAAGGCCGCCTTGATCAGCGGCACCAGCTGCTGTTTGTCCCCCGAGAAGCCGCGGGCGACGAAGCTTGCGCCGAGGCTGATGGCCAGCTCGCAGAGATCGATGGAAGAATAGGGATTGGGAGCGCCTTTCTTGCCGGCCGAGCCGTAGTCGGCGGTGGCCGAGTCCTGTCCCTTGGTGAGGCCGTAGCAGCCGTTGTTCATGCAGATGTAGTTGAGATTCAGGTTGCGGCGCAGGGCGTGGGCGAACTGACCCATGCCGATGGAGGCGGTGTCGCCGTCGCCGGAGATGCCGATGTAGAGCAGCTCCCGGTTGGCCATGTTGGCGCCGGCGGCGATGGCCGGCATGCGGCCGTGGACGGCGTTGAAACCGTGGGCCCGGCTGAGGAAATAGGCAGGGGTCTTGGAGGAGCAGCCGATGCCCGACAGCTTGGCCACCCGGTGGGGTGGGATGCCCATCTCGAAGCAGGCCTGGATGATGGCGTTGGTGGTCGAGTCATGGCCGCAGCCGGCGCACAAGGTGGAGGCGACCCCCTCGTAATCCTTGCGGTTCAGGCCGAGGGCGTTCAATGGGGCCTGGGGGTGGCGGAAGATTGGTTTTTCGGTGCTCATTTTTGACCTCCTTTGCCCGCTGCGGCGGGGCTTGATCCGCCATCACGGTCGAAAAACGCCTTCAATCCGGCAAAGATGAAATCGGCCGTGATCGGCAGGCCGTCGAAGTGCAGGATCGATCGGAGTCTTGCCGGTGCGATCCCGCATTCGTTGACCAGGAGGCTCTTCAGCTGGGCGTCGCGGTTCTGCTCGATGACGAAAACCGTCTCATGGCCCAGGATGAAATCGATGACCTCGTCCTGGAAGGGGAAGGCCCTGAGGCGCAGGGAATTGACCTTGATGCCTTCCTGGCGGGCCAGCCTGCCGATCGCCTCGTAGGCCGCGTGGGTGGTCGTACCGAAAAAGACGGCGGCGACCTGGCTTTGCGGATCGCGGACCTTGGTTCGCGGCGCGGGCACGAGACTTCGGGCGGTTCGCCACTTGACCAGGAGCCGCTCCATGCCCGCCCGGTAGACCGGGCTCTCCTCGGTATAGGCGGAGTATTCGTTGTGGGAGGTGCCGCGGGTGAAGTAGGAGCCCTTTGCCGGATGGGTGCCGGGATAGGTGCGGGAGCAGATGCCGTCGCCGTCCACGTCCCGGTAGCGGCCCCATTTTTCCGTAAGTTTCTCCAGATCCTCCGCACCCAGCACCTTGCCGCGGTCGTATCTCCGGCTGTCGTCCCAGGTGAGCGGCGGGCCGACATGGTCGTTCATCCCCAGGTCGAGATCGCTCATGACGATGACCGGTGTCTGGAGCCGCTCGGCGAGGTCGAAGGCATCGGCGGTCAGCTCGAAACACTCCTTGGGATCGCAGGGGAAGAGCAGCACATGCCTGGTGTCGCCATGGGAAGCGTAGGCGCAGGAGAGGAGGTCGGCCTGCTGGGTCCGGGTGGGCATGCCGGTGCTGGGGCCGACCCGCTGCACGTCGATCAGTACCGCCGGGACCTCGGCGAAATAGGCGAGCCCCAGGAATTCGCCCATCAGCGAGATGCCCGGCCCGGAGGTGGCGGTAAAGGCCCTGGCGCCCATCCAGGAAGCGCCGATGACGATGCCGAGCGCCGCCATCTCATCCTCTGCCTGGAGGATCGCCACCTTGCGGCGGCCGGTGTCTTGCTCCATCCGGTATTTCGCGGCATATTTCTCGAAGGCCTCGACAATGGAGGTGGACGGGGTGATCGGATACCAGCCGGCCACCGTCGCCCCGGCGTAGATTGCCCCGAGGGCGCAGGCCGAGTTGCCGTCGAAGAGGATGTCGTCGCCAAGCTTGCCGGTTCTCTGCACCGTGAGTCCGCAGGCTCCCGGATGATGCTCTTCGGCATAGGAGTAGCCGATCTCCAGGGCCTTGATATTGGGTTCGGCAAGTTTCGGCTTACCCTTGAACTGCCGCTCGATGGACTCGGTGAGAACGGCGAAGTCCAGGTCGAAGAGATAGGAGAGCGAGCCGACATAGATGATGTTCTTCAGCAGCTGCCGGAGCTTCGGGTGCTCGAAGGCCTCGTTGCACAGCCGGGTGAGCGGAATGGGAATGAGGGTGATGTCGGTCCGGGCGCAGTCGGCAGGCAGGTCCTTGGTCGAATCGTAGAGGAAGTAGCCGCCTGGCAGGAGTTCCCGGTAATCCTGGATGAGCGTCTGGCCGTTGACCGCGACCACCATATCGTAGCCGCCCCGCCGGGCGAGGTAGCCCGATTCGCTCACCCGGACTTCGAACCAGGTGGGCAATCCCTGAATGTTGCTGGGGAAAATGTTCTTCGGGCTGACCGGGACTCCCAGCCGGAAGATGGCCTTGGCGAAGAGGTTATTGGCGCTGGCGGACCCGGAGCCGTTGACGTTGGCAAAGCGGACGACGAAGTCGTTGACCCGTTCGATCTTTCTCATTTTTTACTCTCACCTGCCGTCGGCGATTTGTAGCCGTATTTCATCATTTCCCAGGACGAGGTCGGGCAGCGCTCGGCACAGAGGCCGCAGTGCAGGCAGACGTTCTCGTCCTTGACCATCACCCGGCCGGTGGGCAGAGCCTCCGAGACGTAGAGGTCCTGCTCCCGGTTGTCGGCGGGGGCCATCAGCCGGCGGCGGAGATCGTCTTCGTCGCCGTTGTCGGTGAAGGTGATGCACATCTCCGGGCAAATATCGACGCAGGCGTCGCATTCGATGCAGGTGGAGAAGGTGAAGACCGTCTGGACGTCGCAGTTCAGGCAGCGGGAGGCTTCGTGGTTGGCGGTGGGCTTGTCGAAGCCCAGTTCCACCTCGATCAGCCGGTCGCGGAGCGATCTGGCCCGGTCGACGGTGGGGACGCTGTACCGTTTGTCGGTGGAGACGGAGCTGTCGTAGAGCCAGTCGTGCATCCCCATCTTCTGGCTGACGAGGCTGGTGGCGGGGCCCGGCCGGTCATGCAGGTCCATCCCCCGGCAGAGGAGATCTATGGAGATCGCCGCCGCATGGCCATGGGCGACCGCGGTGATCACGTTTTTCGGGCCGAAGGCTGCATCGCCGCCGAAGAAGATCTGGGGCACGGTGGACTGGAAGGTGACGGGATCGAGCACCGGCAGGCCGCGGTCGTTCATCGCGATTCCTAAATCAGCTTCGATGAAGGGAAAGGCGTTCAGCTGGCCGACGGCCAGAATGACCTGGTCGCAGGGGATGAAGACCGGCGGCTCCGAGGTGGCGACCAGCCGCCGGCGGCCGTCCCGGTCGTATTCGGCGGTCATCTTCTGAAAATTCAGGCCGGTGAGCCTGCCTTCCTCCACCACGAATTCCACCGGGGCATGGTTGTCGATGATCGGGATGCCCTCTTCCTCGGCGTCCTCGATTTCCCAGGGCGAGGCCTTCATCTCCGCCCGCGGGCTGCGGACGACGACCCGGACCTCGTCCGCCCCGAGCCTCTTGGCGGTGCGGCAGCAGTCCATGGCGGTATTGCCGCCGCCGAGGACCAGGACCCTGGGGCCGCAGTACGTGGTATGGCGGTAGAGGACGGAGGCCAGCCAATCGATGCCGATGAAGATAGCGGCGTCGCCCTCCCTGCGGCCGGGCAGCTCCGGCAGGTCGCGGCCGCGCGGGGCGCCGGTGCCGACGAAGACGGCGTCGTAGCCTTTCTCCACGATTTCCCTCAGGCTGCCGACATAGTGGTTGAAGTGGGTGTTCACCCCCATGGTGAGGATCCGGTCGACGTCCTCGTTCAAGACCCTCTCCGGCAGGCGGAAGGAGGGAACCTGGGTGCGGATGAAGCCGCCTGCCTGCTTCTGGTCGTCGTAGAGGTCGACAGTGTAGCCGAGGGGCAACAGATCGCGGGCGACGGTGAGGGACGCCGGACCGCCGCCGACCAGGGCCACTCGCTTGCCGTTCTTCTCGGACGGGACGGGCGGGCGGAAGTCGGTCGCCGGATTCTTGTAGTCGGAGGCGACCCGCTTCAGCCGGCAGATGGCGACAGGCGTCTCCTCGACCCGCGCACGCCGGCAGGCGGGTTCGCAGGGCCGGTCGCAGATCCGGCCGAGGACGCCCGGGAAGACGTTGGAGATCCAGTTGATCCGGAAGGCCTCGTCGTATTTGCCCTGGCCGATCAGCCGGATGTATTCGGGCACCGGGGTGTGGGAGGGGCAGGCGAACTGGCAGTCGATGACCTTGTGGAAGTACTCGGGGTTGTCGATGTCGGTCGGTTTCAAGTGACACTCCTTGGATAACTCGAGATAGCGGGGGACCTGAAAGCAATGTCTTTGGAACCAGGGCATATCATATCACAAACGATATGCCCTGTGGCAAGGTTTGATGTGATCTTTAAGAGATTCTGCCGGTTTTGCAGCCTACTCCGGCAGCAGCCGGACGGCGCCCTTGTCGGCGGAAGCGGCGAAGAGAGCATAGGCCTTGAGCGCCGTGCTGACCTCCCGGCTGCGGCCTGCGGGCTTGAAGGCTCCGGCGCCCTTCGCCTCTTCTTTTTCCCGCCGCGACGCCAGTTCCTCCTCGCTCAGACGAACGTCGATAGTCCGGGCCGGGATGTCGATCTCGATGGTGTCGCCGTCCTCGATGAGGGCGATCGCCCCGCCTGCCGCGGCTTCCGGCGAGACATGGCCGATGGAGAGTCCCGAGGTGCCGCCGGAGAAGCGGCCGTCGGTCACCAGGGCGCATTCCTTGCCGAGATGGACCGACTTCAGGTACGAGGTGGGGTAGAGCATTTCCTGCATGCCGGGCCCGCCCTTCGGGCCCTCGTAACGGATGATGATGACGTCCCCGGCCTTGATCCGGCCGCCGAGGATCGCCTCGCAGGAATCCTCCTGGGAGGCGAAGACTTTTGCGGTGCCGGTGAATCGGAAAATCGAGGGGTCGACGCCGGCGGTCTTGACGATGCAGCCGTCATGGGCGATATTGCCGAAGAGCACGGCAAGCCCTCCTTCCCGGCTGTAGCAGTGTTCCAAGTCGCGGATGCAGCCGGTCATGCGGTCGAGGTCGGCCTCCAGGTACATGGCATCCTGGGAACCCATGGCAAGGTTCTTGCCGGTGGCACCGGGGGCGCTGAGATAGAGGGTTTCCGCTTCCCTGGCGTGGCTCGGCCTGGTAAGGTCGAAGCGGTCGAGGGTTTCCGCGAGGCTCCTGCTGTCCACCCGATGGACGGTGGCGTCCAGGAGTCCGGCCCGGTCGAGTTCGCCCATGATGGCCATGATGCCGCCTGCCCGGTTGACGTCCTCGATGTGATAGTGCGAGGAGGGGGCGACCTTGCACAGGTTGGGCACCCGGCGGGAAAGTCGATCGATGTCGGCCATGGTAAAGTCCACACCCGCCTCACGGGCGATGGCAAGGAGATGGAGCACCGTATTGGTCGAGCCGCCCATGGCGATATCCAAGGCCATGGCGTTCATGAAGGCGCTCTTGGTGGCGATGGATCTCGGTAGCACCGAGCTGTCCTCACCCTCGTACCAGGCACGGGCCATCTCGACGATCCTCACCGCCGCCTGCTCGAAGAGCCTCGTGCGGTGGGCGTGGGTGGCGAGCACCGTGCCGTTGCCGGGAAGGGCAAGCCCCAGCGCCTCGTTCAGGCAGTTCATGGAATTGGCGGTGAACATCCCCGAACAGGAGCCGCAGGTCGGGCAGGCGCACTGCTCCACCCGCGCTACCTCGGCGTCGGACACGCTCGGGTCGGCGGCCATGATCATGGCGTCGATCAGGTCGTAGCGCTTGTCGCCGTCGATCCCGGCCTCCATCGGCCCGCCGGAGACGAAGATGGCGGGGATGTTGAGGCGCATGGCCGCCATCAGCATGCCGGGGGTGATCTTGTCGCAGTTGCTGATGCAGATCATTGCGTCGACGGTGTGGGCGTTGCACATGTACTCGACGCTGTCGGCGATCAGCTCCCGGGATGGCAGGGAGTAGAGCATGCCCGAATGACCCATGGCGATGCCGTCGTCGATGGCGATGGTATTGAATTCGGCGGCGAAACAGCCGGCTTTTTCGATGATTTTCTTGACATGCTGGCCGATCTCGTGAAGGTGGACATGTCCCGGTACGAACTGGGTGAAGGAATTGACGATGCCGATGATCGGCTTGCCGAACTGCTCTTCTTTCATCCCGTTCGCCCGCCAGAGGGCACGGGCGCCGGCCATTCTGCGCCCTTCGGTGGTTGTGGCGCTGCGCAAGGGAATTGCCATGGTAAGACTCCGGGTTAATTGGATGGATAGGTATCGGAAAGATTTTGGGGAGAATGCAAAAAAAAGCTTGTAACTCTCACCTGTTTGGCCACAATATACTCTGAAAGCAAGTGGTATTGCACATTTTTCTGCAGGAGACCAGGAATGAAAAAGACGGAGATAGACTACTGGATAGCCACGATGCTGGAATCGCACCCGAATGTTTCCGACCTGAATATCACCGTGGGCAAGACCCTGCAGGTGGAGTCGGCGGGCCAGCTGGTGCCGGTTCCTCTCGATCCGCCGGTGGGGGAACTGACGCCTTTCCAGACCGAGACTTTCGCCCTCAACCTCATCGGCAACAATCGCCGGTTGCTGAAGGACCTGGTGGAGAACGGTTCCTGCGACCTCTCTTATACGCTCTCCGACCGGGCGCGGTTCAGGGTCAACATCTTCACCCAGAAGGGCTATTTCAGCACGGTCCTCAGAAAACTCGAGACCCAGGTCCCGACCATCGAGAGTATGCAGTTTCCGGAGTCCTTCAACAAGATGGCCACCGAATTGAACGGCTTCATCCTCTTTACCGGCGCGACCGGCACCGGCAAGACCACTTCGCTTGCGGCGCTCTTGGACAAGATCAACAAGGAACGCTCGATTCATGTGGTGACCCTCGAAGATCCGATCGAATATGTCCACAACCAGAAGAAGGCTACCTTCAACCAGCGGGAGATGGGCAACGATTTCAGCACCTTCGCCGTGGGCATGCGGGCCGCGCTGCGTCAGGCCCCGAAGGTGATCCTGGTCGGCGAGATGCGCGACCGCGAGACCATGGAGATCGGCCTCACCGCGGCGGAAACCGGTCACCTGGTCCTCTCCACCCTCCATACCATCGATGCGGGGCAGACCATCAACCGTATCCTCGGCATGTTCGAACAGGAGGAGCAGCCGCAGATCCGCAACCGGTTGGTGGACACCATCCGCTGGATCGTCAGCCAGAGGCTGCTGCCGCGCATCGGCGGCGGCCGGGTGGCGGCCATGGAGATCCTCCGCACCAGCCTGCGGGTGAAAGACCTGATCCTGAACGGCGAGACAGAGGACAAGACCTTCTACCATATCATTCATGAGGGCTCCGCCCTCGAGATGCGGACCTTCGATCAGCATATCCTGGAGCTCTACAGCCGCGGGCTGATCACCGAGAAGACCGCCATCACTTACTGCTCGCAGCGGGCGGAGATGAACCGCGGTCTCGACCGGATCAAGGCCGCGCGGGGCGAGGCGACCACCAACCTGACGGATCTGTCCATGGAACAGGAAGAAGAGGAACAGGGTTTCTTCGGCCGTCGAAAGTAGGGATGCCGGTGGAAGAGCATGATGCTGCAAGATGAATGAACTTTCGAGGATGCTATGATCGTAAATTGTCCCAATTGCACAAAACAGTTGAAGCTTGGCGAGAAAATTCGGGAAACCGTCCGGCAGCTGGAGCCGGGACGGAAGATCAAGATAAAATGCGCACACTGCAGCGTGCCGTTCGCCCTCGACAGCAGCATGGAGCAGACTGCCCCGGGGCGGGTCGGGGAAGGGCCGCGCCCTTTGCAGGCCGGGCGGGTCAAGCCGCCGGGCCCGCCCGATACGGAGTGGTTGAAGGAAGGCACCTTCGAGGAAAAGGAGGTCATCGAGGATATCCCGAGGGCCCTGGTCCTCATGCCCGACATGCCCGGCCGGGATGAGGTGGTGAAGGCTGCCTCGAGCGTGGGCTATCGGGTCGAACTGGCCGAAAAAGCGGAAGAGGCCATCGAAAAGATGCTTTTCGTCAATTTTGCCTCGGTCTTTCTCCATAGCAAATTCGAGTCCGGCGGTATCGCCGCGGGCAAGTTCCATCACTTCATGCGGACGATGAATATGGCAAAGAGGCGGTTCATCTTCTATGTGCTGGTCGGGGAACAGTTCAAGACCCTCTACGATCTGCAGGCCTTGTCGCTCTCGGCCAATCTGGTGGTCAATGACGCCGATATCCCGTACATCGCCATTGTCCTCAAGAAGGCCATTCCCGAGTACGAGGCCCTGTTCGGGCCCCTGATGGAGGAAATGCGCCTTGCCGGCAAATAGTGCCGGCAAAAGTACTTTTTTGCATTTCCGACTTGAATTTCTCTCGTTTTTCCTGTCTTTTTCTTGCCGGGGGCCTGACAGGGGTCGCCTCATTGGTCGCGCCGTGCGGCTTCTTTCCATCGGTCCCGCCGGGACGTTTCGATGAGCAATAAGGACAACATGATGAAGAGATTTCTTCTGGCAGCCGGTAGAAAAATCAAACGGATGGCCCAGGCCGGAAAACGCCGCTGCAAGGCGCTCCTGGGAGGCGCTCCCGCCGGGCTCGACAGGCTGGAAAACGAGGATGGGATGCCCCCGGCCGGAAAGCCGGTCGCGACTCCGCCGCCGGCAGCGGCAGGCGAGCACGGCCCGCGGGAAGACCCGCGAGCCGCCAAAGGAAAGTACCGGTCCCCGGCCAGGCCCGCGCGACCCGAATGGGACCTGGACAGTTTTCCGGTCACCCCGGTGGAGGGCAAGAGCCGTTTCCACGACTACCCCATTCCCCTGCCGGTGATGCGGGCCATCGCCGATCTGGGTTTTCAGTACTGCACCCCCATCCAGGAGAAAGCTCTCGCCGATGTCCTGGCGGGGCATGACCTGGTGGGCAAGGCTCATACCGGCACCGGCAAGACCGCCGTCTTCCTCGTCGCCATCCTGTCCCGCCTGCTTGCCGGGAAAAAGGAGGAGGTGAAGAAGGGATCGGTCCGGGCATTGGTGCTGGCGCCGACCAGGGAACTGGTGATGCAGATCGCCAAAGACGGCAACGCCCTGAGCAAATACTGCAATATTCCCGTAACCGCCGTCTACGGCGGCGCGGAATACCAGAAACAGCTCGACGCCGTCCAGCGCGGCAAGAGCGACGTGGTGGTGGCAACACCCGGTCGCCTCCTCGATTTCCTCGGCAAGAATGTCCTCGATCTGCGGAATTGCCGGATCCTGGTGCTGGATGAGGCGGACCGCATGCTCGACATGGGCTTCATCCCCGACGTCCGCCGGATCATCGGCCGTCTGCCGGGAAGGGAAGACCGGCAGACGATGCTCTTCTCGGCCACGGTCCCGGACGATGTGCAGCGGCTGGCGTCGCAGTGGTGCGTTCGCCCGAAGGTGGTGGAGGCGGAGCCCGAACAGAAGTCTGTCGAAACGGTGGAGCAGATCGTCTATCTGACGACCACCGAAGAGAAGTATGCGATTCTCTACAACCTCATCCATTCCCACCCCGACGACAGGATCATCGTCTTCGCCAACATGAAGAACGAGGCCAAACGGCTCGCCATACGGCTGGAGCGCAACGGGATCGAGTGCCTCCTGCTTTCGGGCGATGTGGAGCAGGCCAAGCGGACGGCCCGCCTGGAGATGTTCCGTTCAGGCAAGGTGAAGGTCCTGGTGGCCACCGACGTCGCCGGCCGGGGCATCCATATCGAGGACATCACCTTTGTCGTCAACTATACCCTTCCCTACGAGCCGGAAGATTATGTCCACCGCATCGGCCGAACCGGACGGGCCGGGGCGAGCGGCAAGGCGGTGAGTTTCGCCTGTGAGGAAGGCTCTTTTTACCTGCCGGCCATCGAGGAGTTCATCGACAGGAAGCTGGACTGTGTGACGCCCGATGAGGCGCTGCTCGCGCCGCCGCCGAAGGGGGTCGAGAAAGGTAGTGACCAGGCCGGCGGCAAACCGCAGAAGAGCCGGAGGAGAAGGTCGCGCAGAAAACCGCCGTCCGGCGGCGGTTCACCGAAGCCCGCCTGAGGGAAAGAGAGAGGGGAAAGGACCGGGGACTGAGGACTGAGCGGGAAGAAACGAGATATTTTCGCCACAGGCCAAGAAAAGCCTTAAAATGTACTTTACACACAGCTCGACCCTCGGTCCTGGCTGTCATAGCAGTGCAAAAGAGAAAAATCTCCCTCATCCAAGAAGTTGTTGCCGGTGATAAAAAAAAGTGGTAAAAAATACTGTTCAAGCAAATGAAGGCTGCTCTACCCGTTAGAGCAGCCTGAGTTCTTTTTACTTCGGCAATGCCGGGCAGCGGAAGTAACAACCTTAACCATTTGGCCTTTGGCCGCCAGGAAGAGTAAAATCCATGACAGAACAACATAAACATTCAACCCAGGACAGCAGCGAAGAGCTGAGTTTCGCAGAGCTCTTCGAAATGGAAGAAAACAACAAGGTAGTTGCGGTCGGCGATGTGGCCATGGGCACCGTCATCGGCAGTGTCGACGATTATCTCCTTGTTGACGTGGGCGATAAAGCGGAAAGCTACATCGCCAAATCGGAATTCCGCCTGGATGATGGTGGCGAAATCAAGATCGGAGACATCTTCGAGGTATTCATCGAACGCCGCAAGGAAGAAGGCGGGCTGCTCCTCTCCAGGGAGAAGGCCATCGCCATCAAGGTTTGGGAGCGCATTGCCGAGATTCAGGAAGCGGACGGCACCATTTCCGGAAAGATCGAGAGCCGCGTAAAAGGCGGTATGTCCGTCGATATCGGCGTTCCTGCGTTTTTGCCCTACTCTCAGATCGATCTTCGCCCCGTCAAGGATCTCGATGCCCTGATCGGGCAGGCCATGGATTTTAAGATTCTGAAATTCAATAAGAAGAGAAACAATGTCGTGATCTCCCGCCGGGCCATCCTCGAAGAAGAGCGCAACAAGCTGCGCGAGGAAATGCGCTCCAAGCTGGAGGAGGGACAGATCATCAGGGGGGCCATCACCAATATTACCGACTACGGCCTCTTCATCGATATGGGCGGTATGGACGGCCTCTGCCACATTACCGACCTGAGCTGGGGGCGGGTCTCCCATCCCGCCAAGCTCTACAAGGTGGGCGAGGAACTCGAGGTCAAGGTCCTCAAATACGATCGCGAGCATGACCGGGTCTCCCTGGGCGTCAAGCAACTTCGCGAAGATCCCTGGGCCACCGTCGTCAACCGCTACCCGGTCGGGCAGACCACCAAGGGCAGGGTCGTTTCCATCACCGACTACGGCGTCTTCGTCGAGCTGGAGGAAGGCGTCGAGGGTCTTATCCACGTTTCCGAGATGACCTGGTCGAAAAAACCCCGCCATCCTTCCAAGATGGTCTCCGTAGGCGATGAGGTCGAAGTCATGGTGCTCAACATCGAGACCGAAACCAAACGGATCTCGCTGGGCATGAAGCAGCTCCAGCCCAACCCCTGGGACCTGGTCACCGAGAACTATCCGGTGGGCTCCGTCATCGAGGGCAAGATCAAGAACATCACCGACTTCGGTGTCTTCATCGGCATCGAGGAGGGAATAGACGGCCTGATCCACGTCTCCGACCTGTCCTGGACCGAGCGGATCAAGCATCCGTCCGAAAAATACAGCAAAGGTGAGACCATCCAGGCGGTCGTTTTGAAGATCGACAAGGAGAATGAAAGATTCTCCCTCGGTATCAAGCAACTGGTGCCCGATCCGTGGCAGGCTGCCTACAATAACTATCCGTCCGGCACCGTGGTCGAGGGCGAGATCACCAACGTCACCGATTTCGGGGTGTTCGTGAAACTGGAGGAAGGCATTGAAGGTCTCGTCCACGTATCCGAACTGAGCAAGGACAAGGTGAAGACTCCGGTCGGCATGTATCAGGTCGGGGATACCCTGAAGGCCATCGTCATCAACGTCTCCGCCAAGGATCGCAAGATCGGCCTGTCGGTCAAGACCCTGGAAGGCGAGGACGAGAGCACAGCCGTAGAAAAATTCAAGAAGGCGGAGAAACTCGCCGCCGAGAACGCTCCCTCCACCTTTGGCGATCTGCTCAAAGCCGCCGCGGAAGGGAATGATTCAGGCGAGAACGCATAGGAAAAAACAATTAAGCTTGCCGTAGTCCCTGAGGGAAATTGGTTGCATGCCAGGAAAGAACTTTTCGCTCAGGGACATATCCCCTCAAGGGGGGCTGAACAACGTACCCTCCCGTGAAACTGATAAGATCGCCTCAAAGGGATCCCATTCATCGAGGGCTGGAATGATGTTTAAGAGGTTGTCTTGCCTGAACCGGTGAGACAACCTTTTTTTATATTTTTTTTCTTTTGAGGAAGGGATCGGTCAGGTCCCCCTTGGTAACTTTTTTATTCGTTGGTCGGTATGTTGAAAAAAGATCTGGTGGACAAGGTAAGTAGTGAACTTTCTATGCAAAAACAGGATGTCAGCCTCGCGGTGGACATCATGCTCGAGACGATGGCCAAGGCGCTGGTGGAGGAACGGCGTATCGAACTGAGAGGCTTCGGCAGTTTCTCGGTACGGACCAGGAAACCCCGGTCGACCAAGAATCCCCGCACCGGGAAGATCATGGAGATTCCGGACCGGAAAACCTTGCACTTCACCATGAGCAAGTCGTTGAAGGAGTCGCTGATCAGCGAAAAGGACTGATGTCTCCCTTGCCGACCCGCAGCACCTCCGGATAATCGCCGGTGAGATCGACGACCGTCGACGGATCGGGGAAGATCGGGCCGCCGTCGATGACGAGGTCGATGCGGTTGCCGATATACTCGTCGATGAGATAGGGCTCGGCCAGGGCGGTTTTTTCGTCGTCGGCAAGCATAACGCTGGTATTGACGATAGGGTTGCCGAGGGTCTCGATGATCATCCGCCTG
>OBJA01001848.1_pt1 | contig 13398 bp, 10 predicted proteins | sample 1519751 | NCBI WGS metagenome assembly OBJA01 (sample SAMEA3881238, study PRJEB22517) | soil metagenome | biome: lake sediment; feature: soda lake sediment; material: sediment, water from around vicinity | place: India | collected 2013-12-23 | depth 3 m | reverse complement strand
TGACGAGCCACTTTGGCCGCTATTGGCTCCCCGAAGAAGGTCCAGGCATGCGCACCGTTCCCCGAACGCGATCTCTCAATGTAGGATTCAATCCCCAATCTTCGAGACGCATCCCTATACGCTGCAACATCAGATTGCCAGCGATCTTTGTCGAAGTCAGCAGCAAGGAAAGTGCACGTATCATCCTCACGAATGGCATACGTTCCAACCGTTATTTTGCCCTCCAGATGCCTTCGAACAATGGTCTCATCCAAGGGTATAAACACCCGGCTACCGCAATCGGCACATTTAATTTTTGGTTTACCGCAGATTCCGTTGACCCATTCCATTTGACAAGATGGAGAATATCCCTTTGTTCCTTTAGATTTATTCTCCCATAGCTTGGGGAAGACGTCTTCTCGACATCTGAACAGGCGAGTAAAATGGGCGATTCGTTCCTTTGGAGTAACAAGTGGTCTTGTTGTAACGAGTGAACCGAGATAGTGTGTATTTGGTGGGGCTGGAGTATCGCGCGGTAATATAGCAAGCTTTTGAAGAAGCATCTCTTTTTCTAGGTCAAGCTCCTTGATACGTTGCTCAATTTCATTCCTTCGTGACATTGCCAAATTATCCCCTGAAAAGAAACCCTTTTAACTGAACAAACCGTTGGATTCGTGCAGAACCTGTTCCCGAAAAAGTCCCTTTATGGAAATATTAGCCTCGTTCAAGGCGCATAAGAATTATAGAGAAATGAAAAGGGTGTGTACCGCTGTATCATCCACATTGAAGGAAAACCATTACCATTCGGGAGTTTTGTAGTAGAATTCCTTAAAACGCATCTTATGCCAACCATCCTTTGCATTATCATTTTCCAGCAGAAGCGAATTTTTTGAGGTCAGAAAAAGCAATCATCTGGTCAATTGTCTTTAGAGTGAAGATTTTTCCTCGAGTTGCCAGCAGCATCTTTTGCATATCAGCTCGTCTGACGCCAAAGCCCCTGCCGCCGATGCATGCAATTACTTCAAACTTTGGTTTTTGTGCAGTTGTGCCTTGTAAACTCAGTTGCCCCAAGTGTTGAATTCTCGTCACTTTATCCCTTGCTGTGCCGTCGTCTTCGGTAATTTTTGCCTCTATCACTACTTGAGGGTTGAATTCATTTGGAATGATGAAATCAGGTGTCTGGTCAAACCCCTTGATTTTCTCCGCCCTTTTCGTCTTCCTATATGATATACCCGCCTTATGCAGTTTTTCCTCGATGGCTATTTCCAGACTATCCCCTATAAGGTCACTAACGGAATCGCGGTGGCCAGCAAACGGGCGACCAAGAAACCTTTCGTAGAGCAATACTGGATATGGTATGCCGAAGTCGGCTGCATTGCGGACAGAACTCAACCCATTGGCAGTGTCTGCTTTGTCCAGACGGTGGACGGATTGCTCGTGAATCCCCTCCGGTCCTTTTTGTGCCAAATTGCAGGCCACTTCGACAAGAGCTTTAACGCGCTGGACCGCAACACCTTTCTCATGGAGCGGTTTCTCGGGGCACATTCTGATCTTCCGGTCGAGTGACCTTGCATACCCCTGTGTGACTTCTATACCTGTTTTCTGTGTGGCAATGTATGCCCATTCTGGTGGGGTAAATCCCAGAATGCTTCGCAAGACGACCAGAGAAATTGGCTCTTCGTAAACTACAGTACCGATTCGGGCCGGCGTGAATTCGGTAAAATTGGATGTAGCTTTCTTAATCGCCTCATATCCGCGTTCAAAAACTGGGTATTCGACGAATCCTGCTCCTTTCGGCATCGTTACGAAATCGGATACCAAGCACGAGAAAACCGCGGTCACATAAGGTTCGGGATTGGAAATAATCTCCTCAAACGTGACTTCAAAAGGGTATTTCATCATTTTCTCTGGCTCCATAGGTTATGGTGGTTTCAGCAACTTTAAAGACGGACGGTTGCCGCCTGCTGCGTCCCTTGGCTGCAATGCCGATTAGGTTTTCAATTGGTCCGAACCTTCCAAGGGCTTCTTGAAATACCCGAATTCTCGTAGCAGTAGGCTCCAATTCATTCCAACCACTTCGGAGTTGCCAAACGGCCAAACGTGTCAAATGGCCATAAACGATACACTTGATATCGCCTGCGGTAGCGTTAACACTTGCGTTGGCTAACTCGCTTACATCAGCCTCAATCATGGCCAAGAAATCATCCTTATCTTGAGGTATCCACTTGCGCGGAACTCGGCCTGTGCTGCGAGCAACAAAGACAGTATCGATGATCGATGATGTGCTATTACTGATGTGAATCGAACCACCCATTTCAGCGGGGCATGGCAAAGATGCCGAACAAACTAAACCAGAGTCTAACAATGCAACACCCACTGCAAGATATGCTTCGATTCGATTGTGATGGTAAGTAAAAACAAGAGGTCCGCCGGGCTTGAGCCCGTAGGCCATCTTTCGAAACACTTCGGATAATCCTTCAGTGAAGTGTGCCAAATCACGACCGAGAGTTTCATTTGCGGTTAATTCGTTTTGCTGGCGAGTTGTCAATGGTTCGAATTCGCCTATTTCTTGCTTTAAAAGCTTTCTGAGCCAGACATAACAGAAATCCATCAATTCTGCATATTGAACATTGCCGAAGTAAGGCGGGTCGGTGAACACAGCATCCAGCGATTCCTTTCGAATCTTACTCGTCGTGGCATCTCTGCAGAATACCGCGACATCTTTGCTGACTCCATTTCCGTTTCGTCTGTCCCCAATCCATTCTTTGTCCGTGTACACAGTCTCTTTTCCGCTGCCATTGCAACGAATTTCGAAGGGCTTGCTACAATAGCGTTTCGCAGCAGCGTATTTGGTGAGTATGTTGCTCCACCCGCCGGAACCAATATTGATTCCTCGCTTAGTATCGATAATGCCCATGAAATTAGACTCACACTGTATTAACCCGACGGGAAATCCATGCACTGAAAAAATGTCCAACGATTTCAGAGCCATGGTGTCGTACCGGCAAAGCATATTCTGGTATCTTAGCAGATCCGAAAGATTTGTAGCCAACGCGTTCCTAACTCTCACATCTTTGATTTGAGAAATGTGTATGGCGCTTGCCTGGAGCAGCAGTAATTGCCGAGCATTAAACATTTCCCTATACTTGCGGTATCCCCATCTTAGTAGTCGATTGGTCTCATCGCCAACAGGGATGTCATCATCTGGAATGAAGCTACCCTTCTGTTTGGATAGGAGTTGCTCGGCGAGCTGATACTTCTCGATATCATTCGGGTCTGCCTTTTTGAAAAACCTGCCTTTGTGCTTGGACCTGCAAAAGGCGCAATGGTATTCGAGGGCAAACAGCCTATGGGACGGGGGGGGCGCGCCTTTAGATGGGAACCTATTAATCGCATTACATTTGCGGCAAGTGCATTGCCCCCTAAGGGCTGGGCCCCTCAAAGAGAATGGTGTTTTGCACGTGGGGCATTTCCCAGGCTTCGTCCTCTCAGTTGTTTCGTGAAGTTCTCCACATGCCATACAGACAAACACGTTTTTAGGGTGGCGGACATCTTTTGCTACAAGGCCCCCCGGAAACAAATCAATGGTTTCGCCGCAGATAGAACACGGTATCTTCTTAACCCAAAGAAAGTATTTTACGTCTGCTTCTGGGTTTCCACAATGGAGACATTTTGTCTCCATTAGATTGCCATACGCACTCTCGAGTTTTACCCTTAACGATTCACCTTCCTTCAGATAGTTCGCGATTTCGAGGTGGTCAATTTCTTGTTTCACAATCCAGAAAGCCATAGGATTGATGTCAAATCCGGTCACTTTGCAGGACAGCCGATTTGCCTCAACAAGCGGCGTTCCGCCTCCCATAAATGGATCCAATACTCGCTTTTGCGGGAAAGAATTTGATGAGAAGTAACATTCTCTTAGCGGAATACTCGAAAACTCAGAGAGTATAAGGCTGCGGAAGAGGGTTCCTGGCCTGCGCGCAAACCACTTGTGGATAGTTATAATCGGTCGGTAGTTTTGCTGAACCTGCTTTTCCCTCAGTGCAAGTTGCGAAACAAACGGTATATCGAAATTCTTTTCAAGCACATTTATCTCCTGTCATCACCAGAATCAGAATGAAAGTCCAAGATTCTGGAGTTTTATGCTCATGGCAATAGAGCTAACATTGAATTCCCGTGCCATTTCACCGATAACATCTTCAGCAACGTCTATGCGTCCATTCCGGATGAATTTGTTCAGTGCTTTCTTGATGAAAGGTGTCGGCATCAGAAGTTCGGCGGCAAAGGTGTTTGCAACGATTTCGGCTTCGTCTACTGCATCCTGAGACCTTCCATTACGGAAGAATATCTCTTTGTCCACGTACAATCCGGAACGATCCGAGAACACAAGGTGTCCCAATTCGTGGGCAATGGTGAACCGCTGACGAACAGGAGCGTGGCCTTTATTAACAATTATCATACTTCGCCCATCGTGAACTTTCTCAAGAACTCCGGACGTTTCATCCGGCAAGTCTGCTTTCGCAACATCTGCATTCAGTTTGTCGGCAATTTCTTCGACATTCACAGGCCATTTCTCAATACCGAGGTTGCGAATGAGAATTTGAGCCCTTCTTTCAACAGTGCCTTTTCTCATTGTTTGGCCTTTCGTTTCTGTTGTTTTTTCTTCTTTTCCACGATTTCCCGGATTTCGCAGATAGCGCGTTCTTCCATGACCACCCCACCATGCACGAATACCGGAGCATCACCATTTTCCCCGAAGATATCCGAAAGCGAAGGAAGCAGGTCTTGCGGTTGCACTTCAAGGACTCGTGCAATCGCATATAAGCGGTCTATGGGAAGTTTTTGGCGACCGCTCTCAATCAGCACTATAGAGGGACGTTCAAGCGATACTTCTTTGGCAAGGTCTTCCTGTGAAAGACCCTTTGCCTTGCGGATTTCCCGAATTCGGGTACCTATCTGGGAATAAATCCGGTCAATTCTTTTTCGTGGCATATACTGGGAAAATAGAATGAATCCTTTGGACAATCAAACAAGAATGTTATTCATAACAACAGTTGATAGTACCAACATGTGAAATGGTTTGACAGTGCAATGCACATGATATATGTTCACTACATAGTAAAAAATGCCTTCAACCACAATCAATGGAGGAATCTGGATGAGCAGGAACCAACATGTTGTGCCCCACGGCAACCAGTGGGGAGTCAGGGGAGCAGGTGCCATACGGTGCAGCTCGCTTCATTCAACACAGGCGGAAGCTATTCAGGCTGGCCTGGGCATTGCCCGGAATCAGCAGAGCGAACTATTAATTCACAATCGGCACGGACAGATTCGCGACCGGGATTCTTACGGAAACGATCCTTGTCCGCCGAAGGACCGGGTGCACTGAGCATCCAGAAAGGATTTCTGAAATGAGCTACTGGAATACCGTCACGGAATTAGACCATGACTATATGGTGCGGGAACTTATTGCGTATCTCAAGAGCAACGGCTATACCGGCATAGAAGCCGATATCATGGGATACAACCAGCCGGATTTGATTTACTGGGAAAGCAACCGAAAAGGACACATACCTGATGTTGTCGCCAAGAAAAATGGGCAAATCATGATTTTTGAAATTGAGACGGTTGCCGATTTAGCAAGTGACCATGCAAAGAGCCAGAGAAACCTGTTCAATGCGAATGCAAAGCAGCATGGGAAATCTTTCGTGCTGGTAGTGCAGCAAAGTGCAAAAGCAGAAGCAGAAAGACTGCTTGCATCCGAAGATATTCAGGCAGAAGTCTGGACGGTGAACCAATAGGGGGTATCGTTGACCTAAAAAATATCTACCAGGATAATTCTCCATAAGGATATTCTTGACGGCCCGTGGGAAGGTGGGAGCTCGGTTTGTTCCTCTACCTTATAACAAGTACAATAATTTGGCTTTGGCAGCCAGGACGGATAGCACTCTCGGGGGCACTGCATTTCTGTATTCTCCAAAAAAGAAGCTCAATATTCTCTTTCTTAATGGGCGGCCGTTTTCATCCTTTTTCTATTCTTCTTTCTTCCTGTCTTTCGCGGCGCATTTCTTAAGGGTGCCCAAATTTACACCAACAGGTTAAAGGATGAATTTATAAAAGGAGTCCAGATAAATCAAGACTCCTCTTGTAAACACAAAGCAGTTATCTACAGTGTTTGTTGACATTCACAAATCGCCTGACCAGGTTTTTGCGGTCAGATGACAATACTGCGATATAGGTACCAGCTCTGAGTGAGCTGAGCTCTGCAGAGATAGAGCCTGCTTTTCCAATTTTCTGAACAACAACACGACCTCTCTGATCGTAGAGTGTCAGGGAAACACGTTCTGTGCTTTCGAAATCAAACAGAACCGGTTTCATCTTTGTTAAATGATCCCGCTTAACCTCCACACCCCCGGATTCGGTAAGCGATACGTTGTCAAGGTACCAGGGTATCGATGAGAGTCCGGAATTGAACTCGATTCTGGCATCGGTATCAGTAGCTGCAGTCATAGTAAATGTAAATGCATAGGTCTGCATCTGAGATGTCAGTTCAACCGTTCGCTCCTGAGAGTAACTGGTGTAGGGTGTTCCTGACATCCCTACATTGAAGACCACTGTCGTCGGTGATGATGCACGGGCCTGAAAAGAAACAGTATAGGTCGTTCCCTGCTGAAGACTCAGACCTGTTTGTGTAAGTTGAATATTCCACGCTTCACTACCTGCCTCTGAGGTATTCACGAAATATTCACCACTCACAACACTTCCCTCTGCACGACCTCCATATACCTCGATATTCCAACCTGTATTACCGGTGCTGAAAGTCCCATTACTGATCATTTCCTCTGTGTTTCCCCCGGTTCCAATGAATCGAGCCACTACAGATGCATCGGCATTCATGACAAGTGTAGCCGGATTAGTACTACCTGATAGTGCTCCACTCCACCCTGAAAATGCCGCTCCAGCAAGAGGCTCAGCAGTCAGAGTTACCTCAGTGCCAGGAGCATACGTTTGAGCTTGTGGTGAAACAGTCACACTCCCCAACCCCTCGGTATCGATTACAAGAGTATAACCGGGGTTCTGACTGTTGGTAAAAACTGCAGAAACCTCCTTGTTTGAATTCATAAGTATGCTGACAGTACTGCTTGTTCCGGAAGCAGCACCACTCCAGCCTGTAAATGTCGCACCTTCGGAAGGAGCAGCTGTAAGGGTTACCGTTGAACCGGAATCAAATGAGGTCCCTTGCGGATTGATGCTGACTGTACCTGAACCACTCGTGTTGATAGTCAAAGTGTACCTGGGTTTCGTTGCTGTACTAAAACTAGCGCTTACCGTCTTATTGGAGTTCATCAACAGCGTTACTGTTTGGCTCGTTCCGGATACTGCACCACCCCAACCGGTGAATGTCGCTCCGCTAGAGGGATTGGCTGTAAGGGTTACCGTTGTCCCCGAATCAAATGAGGTCCCCTGTGGCGAGACGCTTATCGACCCTGATCCATTTACACTAGTCGAAAGGGTGTACTTTGGCTTGGTTGCTGTACCAAAACTGGCACTTACCGTCTTATTGGAGTTCATCAACAACGTTACTGTTCGGCTCGTTCCGGATACTGCACCACCCCAACCGGTGAATGTCGCTCCGCTAGAGGGATTGGCTGTAAGGGTTACCGTTGTCCCCGAATCAAATGAGGTCCCCTGTGGCGAGACGCTTATCGTCCCTGATCCATTTACACTAGTCGAAAGGGTGTACTTTGGCTTGGTTGGTGATCCGCTGCATGGACAGATCGGTCGATTAAGTTGGGGGCGAATTGTACGAATGGTACTTGCCCAGTCTGCTTTGGGACTTGCCTGGGTAATTGCTATGACCCCATCGGCGATCCTGGCGTTTAGATTGTTTACATCATCCCAAGTAGGATCGTGGCCAATCGACCCCCCCCCTACTCCATATCCATCATCCGCAATGATACATTTGCCTGTTACACTGTGTATCGAACTCCAGGTCGTCCCGTTTTCATTTCTGATTTTCGTGCTGTTAGCATCGGTCCGCCCACCGGAAGTGTTCATGTAGGTGAAATCACTCATGGTAAAAGAACTGAACCACCCGCTCTGGTTTGTATTCCACGGAGAAATATCCATAGAGATAACCGCATTGGGAAGGTTTCTTTTGATGATGGCAACCAGCTCTTTCATTAGCTGCCCTGCTTCCTGGGAAGAGAGCTCGGTCGTGCCCTCCTGAGCACTGGAGACATACTGAAAAAAATCCGGTTCCATTAGCCAAATGACTGGATCAGTCGTTCCAAACGAGTTTTTCACACCTGAAGCGTACTTTTCATATTGTCCGGTTATACGAGATTTGTTTTCGCGAATATATTTAGCCCCCTGCTGACAGAGATTAGGTGTGCCGACATCGCAATCCTTCAGCCCCATATCTCTTCTTGCAGTAAAGGCAATGATATAGGAATAAAGCACCGGTGTTTTGTTATCCGATTTACATTTAGAAAGCATTGCCCCTATCCAGTTCCCATTCCAGTTTTCATCGCTGCCAGCCCAAATAGTGATGTAATCAACTTCAGAATAGTCCTTATCCCCTCCATCCCAGGCTCTGCCAAAATTGAACTTGCATGGGTCGAATTTCGCTACGCAGAACTGAACAGCCAGCAATAACAGCATCACAACTTTGATTAAACGCATAAATAGCCCCTCGTTTAAGATTTCCGATGCACAATCCAATTTTTAGTGGATAGTGAATAAAAGAATGTTCAGATTAACATCGATCTTTCTTCTTTAATTTCTACTACACAGGATTATGCGGAAGAGACTGACAGTAGTGGACAGGCCACACCAGGTGTGCAGAGGATACTACTACATGGTCAATCTTTACTAATCTCTTTCTCCAGAAGCTTTCTGCGTGTGAAATACTACCTTTGCATCTCGATATCCTTGCTGGTTATTTGCGGGTGATGATATCTTTTTTTACCGGCGGTAGCTTTTCCAAACTGGATAGCTTCCGATGGACACCAGTTGAGGCAGCCTTCACATAAAACACAGCCCTCTGCCCAAAGAGGTTTTCCATGCTGAATCGAGATATTCTCTACAGGGCAGATACGGCGGCAAACACCACACCCGTTGCAATTTTCAGATACATAAAATTTCTTACCGAAATCCTCCAAATGATTCAGGTATGCTCTTTTATAACGCAACGGCCTGAGCCAACCGAATGGTTCTGATTGAAACCACTGTTTGCCGCGTTTTAACTTTGAAGAAATCCGCTCAATCTCAACGGCTACATTCTGAAGTTTTCTGTTTTGAACAAGGGCGGAATCTGCTTTAAACAGTGTCAGATCGTTATTTGGCATGGTTATATAGAACCCGGCAGAAAATCTGACCGATTTTGCTTTCAGTAATTTCTTTAGGTGTGATAGGGCTCCTCCCATAGGTGAAAGACCTCTGGTTACCACGGCAAAAACTTCTGCCCCTTGCTTTACTTCCATTCTTTCGATAAACTCCAAAACCGGCTCAGGAAAACTGAGAAAATAGAGTGGAAAACAGAGACCAATTCTCGTTTCATCTAGTATGATACTGCTTTTTTTCAGTTCACTGATAACCGATTTGATGGTACAGTTTCCCAGTCGGTCTGCCAGAGCCCGTGCTGCTGCAAGGGTGTTTCCAGTGCCGGTAAAGTAGAACAGACAAGTATTCATTGTTTTCTCCATTTCTCCAGTAATGCTTGTATTCCTGCCATATGATAGGTCAGACAATTCTCCAGTGCAGTTTTCATGTCATGAGTCTGTACATGTTCATTGAGCATAGAACAAATAAGACTGGTAAGGTTCTGATAAAGCATCCGTATTGTCAGAAGATTTTTTTCAGGTATGCTTCCATATCCGTTTGACTGAAGCCAGGAACAGAAAAATGAGCACAGCTCATCCACGATTACAGTCCCAAACCCTTCACGCAAAAGAACCACCCAGTGCAACCGATTTTCCATCAACAACTCAATCAGCTCAACTCTGAAACGGTTCTGGTGTTCAGTGATAAAGTTCGATCCGGAACCGCCAGATCCGCCAATTTTCTCTTTCAGAATGAAGGAGAGTTTTTGCAGGGAATCCTGCGGTACTGCGGCTTCATAGAGGGCCTTTTTATCTGGAAAATACCGGTAGATGTTACCTGCAGATATACTTGCCCTGCGTGATACCTCAACCATAGAGGTATCACGGTACCCTTTTTTGGCGAAAATTTCCAACGCTGACTTCAGAATTTTTTCCCGGACATTTTCCTTGAGCTTTTGTGCCATTGTGATTTACTCCATCCACTATAATAAATAATAAATTCACTATTCATTTCAAAGCACTTTTATAAGTTGCGGTGAACATGTCACCAAGATCAAACCTGAGTATCCAGACTGGGGTTCTATGGTCAGTACCCATAAAAGCCTCAATATTCATTGAGGGGCATTTATATTTAAAATCACATATATGGAGCATACAATTTCACAGAACAGAAACATAAATAAGAGCTTGCTAAAAACCAGGCATGATTTTTGGAATAATGTTCTCCGTTTTTTCCCACGTCTTCCATAGCTAAACCTCCAACAACTGGGGTATAAGGGATGGTTTATACAGTACATGATAACCCTGAGCTGGATCTTGCATTCGGATTTCTCCAGAATACCTCTGAAAACGTCTTTTTAACCGGAAGAGCAGGAACAGGGAAAACCACTTTTCTGCATAATCTTAAAAAAATCTCTTCAAAACGCATGGTGATTCTGGCACCCACAGGTGTTGCTGCGATCAATGCTGGTGGCGTTACCATTCACTCATTTTTTCAGATGCCGTTTGGCCCCTGGATTCCGGGAGGAAGGGCCGACTCACACACAGCTGGAGAGTTTCAAAAAGGCCTCTCTGCAAAATTTCACAAATTCAATCGCGAGAAACTCAATATCATTAGAAGCCTTGATCTGATGGTTATTGATGAAATCTCCATGGTCCGTTCTGACCTGCTTGATGGCATCGATGAGCTGCTGCGGAGATTTCGTGACCGTAACAAACCATTTGGGGGGGTTCAACTTTTAATGATCGGAGATCTTCAGCAACTTGCACCGGTAGTCAAAGAGGATGAGTGGGAAATACTGAAAGAGTATTATGCTACCCCATTCTTTTTTGGCAGCAGGGCACTGATGCAATCAAAGTACATAACGATTGAACTAAAGCGAATCTATCGACAGAGCGATCAGGTGTTTATCAATCTGCTCAATAAAATCCGTGATGGAGACAGGAGCCCTGACACTCTGGCCCAAATTAATAAACGCTACCACCCACAGGTTCCCTTGAATACCGAAGGTTGTATCATGCTTACCACTCACAATCATCAGGCAAAAAGAATTAATGAGGATAAGATGAAGAGACTTCCTGGAAAGTCCTGGATCTTCTCTGCCAAAGTGGAAGGTGAGTTCCCTGAATATGCCTACCCTACCGATCTGGAGCTCGAGATTCGGATTGGTGCACAGGTGATGTTCGTGAAAAACGACAGTTTGCCGGAAAAACGCTACTTCAACGGGAAAATCGGCACGGTGCAGAAAATCGATGATGAAGCGATCTACGTACAATGTCCTGGTGATTCAAGTACAATACAGGTAGAACCGGATAGTTGGCAAAATGCCAGATACGGCCTTGATAACGATACCGGAGAGATTGTTGAAACCGTAATCGGAACATTCTCGCAATATCCACTCAAAGCTGCCTGGGCAATCACTATTCACAAGAGCCAGGGCCTCACTTTTGATCAGGTCATGATCGATGCCGGGGCGGCATTTGCGCACGGACAAGTATATGTTGCTTTAAGCAGATGCAGAACGCTGGAAGGATTGACTCTGATATCTCCGCTTGCTCCCCGGGTTTTAATCAGTAATCACTCGGTTTCAGAATTTTCTAGAAATGTTCAGAAAAGCCAACCAGGAAAAGCCGAGCTGGAAAAGGCTGTCATTGGTTATCAACATCTCCTTCTTCGCGAGCTTTTCGATTTCTATCCGCTGAAACATCGGGTTGATTACATCCGAAAGATGATCGAAGAGGCCAGGGATGCTATTTTACCCTCTCAATTGGAAACACTCCTGGTAGCTACTGGTGCCATAGAGAGCGAATTAGTGGATGTGGCCGCCAGATTCAGGTTACAGATCGACGCTCTGCTGGTAAAGGAGCCAGAACTGGAAAAAAACGCACCGCTTCAGGACAGAATTCATAAAGCCTGCTCCTATTTTATCGAAAAAACAGTGGCACATGGAAAAACGCTTCTGGATACCTGCAGCAGTCTCCGATTTGACAATAAGGACTTCAGAAAGTCGTTCGACCGCTCTGTAAAGCTTTTTGAGGAGGAATGGTCTTCAAAACTCGCCTGTCTGGAGGCTTGCTGCGGATCTTTTACAACTGAAGCCTATCTTGAAGCCAGATCAAAAGCCACAATACAAAAACCGGCCGTAAAAAAACCGGAGCCGGAGATGAACAGGGAAGAGTTTTCCGATACACAGTCTGCACTGTATCAGGAGATTAAACTGTGGCGCAGCAGAAAGGCTTCTACTCTCGAACATCCGGAATATATGATTTTGCACAACAAGGCCATCGTCGAGATTTCAATTCATATGCCATCATCAATGGACGAGCTAAAACGCATCAAAGGTGTAGGCAAACGAAAGCTGAAGCAGTTTGGCACAGAGCTTCTGGAAATAGTGAGCAGACACAGTGGAAAGGAGTATAGTCCCGATCTGAGTACAGTTGATATTGTCGAAAAACAACCGGTAAGAAAAGAAAAGGTAAACACCAAAAAGGTCAGTCTTCATCTGTTCAGGTCTGGGAAGGGTCTGGAGGAGATTGCAGCCGAAAGAAAGTTAACGCTTTCTACGATTGAAAGGCACATGTCACATTTTATCAGTATCGGTGAGCTTAGCATCGATCAATTCATACCTGCGGAGAAAGTTTCTGAGATCTGTGATTATTTTTCGACAGCTTCGGGTACAGAACTGAACCCAGCAAAAGAGCATTTTGGAGAGAGAGTTTCCTATGGTGAACTACACATGGTACTGGCATACATGAGGTTTTCAGGAGCCCTGAGCTCTCGTGAGGAGTTTGCCTTTTAGCTTCGCCGATACTGTTGGGTCAACACCTCAGGACAAGATACTCGGGAGTCCTCCATTAACCCCAAATAAAAGTCTTTTCATCTAGTTGCTGCGCAGGATAGCGCGCCTATGCTGTCGTGCCAGGCCATACCGTCCGGTGCGCGACACCCATAACACCCGTAAGGGTCAGTCTCGAAGCCATACCTTTTTCCAAGACAAGATAAGAATACGGGCGCCCCGCTAAGAAGCGGCGCCCCTCCTGCGGGCTCTCACTGGCGTGAGCCGGTATGTATATCCCTGCGGCAGAAGACTGCCTG
>OBJA01001847.1_pt1 | contig 13402 bp, 8 predicted proteins | sample 1519751 | NCBI WGS metagenome assembly OBJA01 (sample SAMEA3881238, study PRJEB22517) | soil metagenome | biome: lake sediment; feature: soda lake sediment; material: sediment, water from around vicinity | place: India | collected 2013-12-23 | depth 3 m | reverse complement strand
TCTTAAGTATTTTAGAGCGTAATACCTGTTTTAACGTCAATATGGGATGGTAGTGTTTTTGTTTTTAAAATTCTTCAATGGTTTTGGATTTCTCGCGCGTCTTCTGTCTTGTGCCCCAAGCATTGCAGCCAACGGTCCGCGCCACTCGCCCGCTGTACCAGCAGTAATGCAAGTCCTCGAAGCTTTACTGCTGGTATGGCGGGCTGGCGCTGTTGGTGGCCTGTTTTCCCACCGGTTGTCCTATGCGCATGGACGCGCCTCTTATCTCTATTCTGCCACTTTTCAATTTTGCAATTTTGACTATCTGACTATCAGCGTTTTCCAGTGTGATCCATCAATACTGCCTTCTGTATCTCTTTAACATATTGACAACTGTTTCTCTTAACTCATCTCTGTATGATTTTGGTGAAATAACTTCAAGACCATCTCCATATGATAGTAGAAGTTGTTTAAGCTCATGGTTAGGTATAACTTCTATTTGGATTACAATCCCGTTATCATTTGACTCTATTTTTTTTTGTGAGCCATGCAAGGGCTTTGTCAATATATATGGTGCGATATCGTTGCTTAATTGCAAATTGATTTTAATCAAATTACTGTTTGTTTGGAAACTTACTCCTATTATATCATCAAAGTATTCCTTGAAATTTGTTGATGTGTTCTTAATGTATTTAGTCGATTCTGGTTTTATGCTTTTTATTCTGTCCAATGGTAAATTGTAGAGTAGCTTATCTGAATTATTTAATCCGAAAAGAAACCATCTTTTATTATACTGCTTTAGATAATATGGATGAATTATGAATTGATTTGGCTTTGAATCTTTGAAGGATTGATATTCAATACGCATTGTAGTTTCTTTAAATATACTTATATAGAGACTATGCAAATGTTCTAATCCGACCAGAAATTCGTTTTGGTCAAAACTGATAATTTCATTTGTTTCTTCTTGATGAAAAAGAGACTGAAGTTTTGGAAATATTTCGTTCAGCCATTCAAATTGAGGAAGTCCCTTAAATCGAAGTAAAACCATTAAGGCTGAATTAATAGTCTCGATTTCTTCATCAGTAATTTTTTGATTTTTGATACTAAACTCAGGATCGCTGTATCTGTAATAAACCTTTTTACCATCACGTTTTCTTTCAAGAGGGATTGTCCACCCAGCTTCACTTTCCATGAAATTAATATCATCGAAAAGTTGCCTTTTTTCAATTTTTGAACCTTCACCATTATGTTCTTTTAAAGCTTTATTTACTTCCTCTAATAAATCAACTATATAGTACATTCTGTACTTGTTGCTGAAGCACCTATCAAGTATCTGATATCGCAAATATGCATTTTTATTTATACTCATAAGTCACATTCACTTATTTCAAAGTAATCTATACCAAATTTTTCGGTACTTAGATTTGCCAACTTAGAATCATCTACTTTCAGTACCATCTTTTCTGATTGTGAACTGTCAATCAGACAATTGCAGCTCGGACATTTTATGTAGTTATGTTTTTCGAAATTGTAGGAATGAAGTTTTTCGCCACAGTTAAAACAATAGTAATAATCTTCCATTGATTTGATATTCGACTCTATTTCATCAACCAATTCATCAATTGATTTTGTGATATTATCCCTGTCAATTTTACCTCTTGCTTTAAATGTCGGATCACATTCGATTCTTTTCAAAATATCCTCTTTATCTAATTTATTCTTTGGATATGAATGAAATTTATAAGTATAATTTCTCTTATCAAATTTGAGGAAATCTATAGGGATATATTTAATGTATTCCTTTAGCAATTGCTTGAATCTATATGGCCTGTTTATGTCCTCCAGATAGGATAGTAGTAAGTACTTCCTTATTACAGCTCCTACTCTTTCTGCACTATCAGGGTCTATCGGATTAACATTAATAATCATCGAGTGGCGGCAAGATGGGTTTGTATTCTTTGATTGCTCATCATAATATAGGATATAAGTATGCTGGGCATTAAACAATGAGTAGAGATTATCATCCAAATTGGGTTTATTGCCAACAATTATAAAATTGATTTTGTAATTTCCAATCTCAATTTGGCAAATTCCTTTATCAGTGCAAATAAAATTAATATTGATCAATTTTGAATGTTGACCATTGAATTCATTGTAGTTTCCATGGAGTTCGTAACCCAGGTATTTTTCCAGGCAATATGATATGAGACATTTGCCATAAGATCTAAGGCCATTCATAACATTTTGCTCAAATCTCATTTTTTCAGATATGCTTTTTTCTGGTTTAATCTTATCAAGTTCAATCCATAAGGATTTTACGTACCTGTAATGCTTATGGTTTACAATGACATTGGTATTTCGAAGAAAAATGCCATGTGTGCTTCTTTTATTCACCAATTCAAACAAGTCACTTTTTCGTAGAATCTGTAACCTTTTGTTTATTTGGTATAGAGTTTCTTCTGTTTCAGTCAGTATTGAACCATCTTTATTAATACCATGAAAATGCTCGTCTTCATAAACAGAACCTATCAAGGAAAGATTTCTATTTATTTTTTTATACCATCCTGTTTGGTCATTGCGATTTTTTAGTAGTTTCTCATATTCATGGAGGAATGATTTGATATCCTGTATTTCCTTCAATCTTGAATTGAGATAAACCAAGCTTCTTTCAAGTAAAGCAATGGTAAGTTGATTTTCATAGATGTCGAAGTTCATTTCTAATTCTTCATGAAGAATTCTACCAGGCTTGAAATTTACAATGCTTTTATGAATCCAATCTTCAGTGTGAGATGCCAGATATTGATAACTTTTGGATGGAATTTTTTTAACTCTTGAAACGTGCACTTTTTCTATTACACTCGTTAACAAATAATGTGGTACCCTGAAAATTTCTTCTATATGATAAATTTTTCCAAAAAGTAATTTTTCAAACTCAGTAAGCCCTAACTTATTCTTAATCCTTCGGATTAAAGGTATTACAGAAAAGTTGTCATTTCCAGCCTTATCTATATCAATTGCCATATCAACAAATATTTCCTGCAAATTTTTAAATTTATCAGAAAGCAAATACTGGTGTATAACTTTATTTGTTTGGTAATTGGAGTAGGTAATATCATGGTAATTATCCCGGTCATCAATAATACAATACCTTCCAAAATCAATTTGATCTGGAAGATTATTTTCCTGAACATATTTATCTCTATACCTGTCGTACAGTTTCATCACTTTTTTCTAATTTCGGTATCGCATAGATCAATGGCAAATTCCGGTTGCTGCTTAAAGTAATCGCTAAAAAGCGTTACATAGTCGTCTTTGAATTTTGTCATATTAGCTTTGTCTACATCGTACCTGTTTTTAAGGGTTCTAAAGAGACGACTTGTGATCAAGTGATCAGCAGCTTTAGCATCATCCATTTCCTTATCTTGACCAGATTCTACATAAACACTAATAAACTTTTCAGCCTGAATTTCAAGACGATTACCGATTCCAATACCTTTATCCATAAATAGAATCTTCATATCATCAGAATTTATAAAATTACTAAATTTGTTATATGAATTTTTATTTTTCTGTTCGGCTTCATAAAACTTTTTATTAAGCCAACTATATTTCACATTAAAACTGGTATCAATTTGCCTGAAGTTCTTTTTATCTGGGAGATTTTTAGGCATTTCCATCAAATTGGAACGATCATATGTTTTGGGAGCAAATTCCAAGGTTGATTCATCGTGATTAGCTGTTCCAATAAATCTTACATTTTCAGGTATTTTCAATTTTCCTCCTTTTATTAAGTCCGGCAAAACATCGTTAGGAGTGTTTGATAATCCAATGTATCGTTCACTTGGTGATTGTTCTAATAAAGAAAGGAAATCGGCAAAGTAGTGTTCTGGACGTGATAAATTCATTTCATCCATTATGATCATAAACAAAGTATCCGCGTATTTGGGTTGACCGGCTGTATATAGTGCTTTAAAGAAATCTGTTTCTTTGTATTTGTGTTCAAAGGAATTGTAATAACCCATTAAATCCATATTATCGCGCCAGCCAGATTGAACTGCACAAATCCTGTATGGTGCTTTGTTCTGCTTCTCATCATCAATACCTATATAAGGATTTTCAGATATTAATGCTTTTGCAAACTCTCGTGGTAAGCTGGTTTTGCCGGTTCCACTTATCCCTTGCAATATGCTTATAGGTGACATGTGCAAACCAGCAAGAAATAATCTGATTGTTTCAAGAGAGTAATAGAAAGGCTTGTCCGATTTGAATGCCATCCATTTCTGAACATATCCTGCTAAATCTGCTAAATCTTTTGGTGAATTATTTTTTGATTGAAGGTGATTTGTCCCCAGATCTTTGGTATCAGCATCACATTTTTTTGCAAATTCAAATGCATTTGCTTTCTCTTTTGATTCACCTTTTAATTGGTTAATAGTTTCTTTCAAATCAGCAATTGTCTTTTTCAATGACTCTTCCCTGACGTCTGAACTTTCAATTTTATTCTTTAATGCATTAATTTCTATTACATAAGAATCCGCATTGTTTAATATTTGCTTTAGTTCAAGCAATTCTTTATCATTTATCTTTGACTCATAATCATTTACTTTTGCCCGTAATTCCTCAATTTTAGCTTGTTTATTTATTAATTCATATTTTTCAGGTCTTTCATTCAATTCCTTATTTAGTAATTCTACCTTTTCAGTTAAAATGGATTGTACTTTTAATATTTCGTATGGATCTGTCGATCCAAACGCACCATGCAAGTCTCCAAATAACTGCTTGAATTTCGTATTTTCCTGTTCCAAAATATTGGCTTTTCGCTGAAGCCTTTCCAATTCAGATGATTTACAGTTTATTTCATCGGAGTATCTGGATTCAAATTCGTCTTGTAACTCATCTTTAAAGATTTGCTTTTCAGCTTCGAACTTTTTTCTGTCTCGTTTAAGGTCCGCCTGTTGCTTTTCAAGAACAGTACTTTCACTGATGCGTTTTGACAACTCATCAAGGTTGTTTTTGTGAAAATCTGAAAGCTCCTTAAAAAGATTTTCTGTATCAGTAAATATTTTTCTTTCAGTATCTTTAATTGTATCAAGGAGCCCTTTGATCACGGTGGAATATTCACCATTATTAAATGCTAATTCTCTTTCTAAAAGCTCTTTATCCTTCTTATTAACATCTTCAAGCTTCTTTTTGTAATCAGCCTTTAATTCTTCTGTCTCCATTTTAGATGCTTCTAATTCTTCTTTGATCCTGGAAGTTTTATCTTTTTCATCATTGGCCAATTTGATTAAAGATTCAAGGCGTCTATTGATATCTTTTACATAATTCCAATATCGTGGTAAGTCTTCTCTGGTTTCAGATTCCTTTAATTTGTTTTCTGATTCAGGGCTTAATTGTTCAACAGCTTCTACAGATTGAAGTTCCTCTTGTTGTAGTTCTATCTCTAATTCCTGTTCGTCTGTCAAAGTTGGTTTTTGAGTTGAAGTCGGTTTTGAAACCTGATTATTCTGTTGATAATTTCTATTTCTGTTTTTATTCTTTGCCATAGTACATTAACCTTTTTGGATGTAATCATTTACAATTAATTTAATAAAGTTATAATATTTTTCGGCTTGATCTTTAGAAAGTGACTTTAATTTCTTTTCATTTTCAGTTTTACCATGTCCTTTTTCATTGCGTAGTTGTGATAATTCTATAAAAAGTTCTACTTTATCTTTCAGTATCTTGAAAAGGACAGATTTATTATCATAATTGTATGTCAGGATGAATGATACCAAATGGGAAAGGAGAGAAGTACCTCTTGATAATTTCCCTTTGCAAATACTTAGCAATGATTGTGGCACAAAAGTATAATTTGATAATAAACGCTGGCGATAAATGCTAATAAGACTGTTTCTTTTTGTTTGTGAATCACCATCTAAATTATTATAAACAAGTTCATAGAATTTTAGCCTATTTACCTTATCCTGCTTCAGTATATTTTCTAAAGCGTTTTGAATGTTTAGAGATAAAGAAACGCTTGCATCCAAATCATTATAGTTTTGATATTCAAGCAAAATATAACTTTTAATTATTGCTTCGATGTATAATTGTAAGTTCTTTTCAAGGTGATTAAACCCAAATGCAAAATCGGAAAGAAGTTTATCTTCGATTAGCTTATTTATGTATTCCTGTTGATCCGCAAAAAGTTTCTCACCTGCTGTTTTTGCATCAGAAAACCTTTTTTTAATACTTTCTAATAAATTTTTATTTGCCGGATTGTTAATATAAAATTTTAATGAAATATTTTCACCAAACCCGAATGGGTCAAGCACTCTCCAATCAGGTTCATAGGTGTCGTCTTCATTTTGATGTAAATATATGTAAGTACAGGCCCAGATAAGTTCAGGTTGATCATTTATAAACCGAATACTTAATTGATTAGATAATTTCTCGTTTTTTGATTCGTCATCATCACTATTAAAACCTTTTATATTACTGTTTTGGATTAATTGCAATAATTCTCTTTCAGTTGGTCGGTTATAATTTGACTTGTTCTTTTTTGCTTCATCAAGGAAAAATGGTACTTCTGTATAATCTTCACCATCACCCTTTGTTCCTGTTATTATTTTGGGAAACTGCCCTTTAGTGTTATCTAATAAATCAGCCGGAACTACTTTGTTTACATAGTATTGATACAGTTTATCCTGATTTATATATTTGAAAGCATAGCCTATTTTTTTCTTTCCGGAATTCACTACTAATCCATCACAATCCCGTAATTTCTCTTTACCTTTTTCACTTAAAGAACCATGCTCATTAATAAGCTGCATTGATTGCAGTTCCGCAGTAATTATTGCGATTAACTTCGGGTCAAGTCCAGTGTATTCAGCAATTATTTCGTCTTTAATTCCAGGCTTTGCTTTAAATTTTAAGATGATTTTTTGAAAAAAGTTTAAACCATAATTAAACTCACTGGTTTCGATCCTGTACATATACAAAGGAATAGAAACCATAATACACTTAGGTGATGGTCTTCGCTTTATCTGGAAGTAAATAGTATTATATTCTGTTTCCATATTGTTTTTCTGTTGAAAGTTTAGTGTAGAATTCAAATAGACCATCTACATATGTTTTAGCAAACTCATCAGAGAACATTTCGCCATCTCCAACAACAATAAGTAGTTTCTGAGCACGTGAGAATGCGACATTGAGCCTGTTTTTTAATGTCAAAAAACCAAATACATTTTTGACATTACCATGGTTGCGATTGTAGGGATTTGAACGAACAGTACTAAGAATTACTATGTCAAATTCTTTACCCTGAAAAGAATCGACAGAGCCAATTCTTAGTTTTTCACGTCCATCAGAAGTTACCTGGTATTGCGATGCTATTTCATAATCATCATCCGTAATAATCTCCGCATAACCTTTTTTAGTAGCTTCTTTGAATATTTCTTTTACCTGCTTCGCATAAAATGTTATGATACCGATACTCAAATTATCGAATTGTGGATCTGATTTCAATTCATCTAAAAGGTCTATGATTTTTTTTGCCTCTGCATTTCGTGATTTACTTTTACCTTTTTCTTCGGTACCCACATTTTTATTGACATCACAAAAAACAGCGACTTTATCCTTAGCCCATGGTAACTGTAAATAATGCTTTTTTAATTCCTCTTGATTGGGATTTCCGGGTTTTAGTTGATTTCTGTAGTAAACCCTGCTGATAAATTCCCCGATAAATGGGTGCATACGAAACTGTTCTGTAAGGGTAATAGTCCTTTTAGGCTTGGCTGCACGAAGATTATTGAAAATAACACCAAATAACGACTCTTCAAGCTTTTTTTTAGTTTCTGCTGCTTGGAAATTATTTGAAAGCTTTGTTGATGTATCGTCTGCGATGTCATCCTCTAATAAATGTGGTAGCTGGTCTTGGTCTCCTACCATAATTATTCTTTCTGTCGCTTTTACCATTGGAATAAGAAGGTCAAGGGGATTTGAACGAGCCGCTTCTTCAAGTATCACATTATCGATGTTAGAATATGCACTCATTTCTTTGCCACCTGCAATCTGGTTTGTTGCAGCAAGGCTTTCTCCATATCCTTTAATTGTATTTCTTATAAACTCTGAATTACCTTCAAGTTCATCCCTTATTGCTTCAAGATTCGCAGAAAGAAATGTGTCCTCATCCTGATATTCTTGTGCCTCTTTTTGCTGAAAATATTGGATTGCATTATTTAGCCATTTTAAAATTGAGAGATTATTACCTGATGTTATGCTATTTGCCGAAACATTTAATTTCTCCAAGTAGAATTCCTGGATTTCTTTTAACTTTTTTAGGATTTTATCATTCGGGCTGTCTATTGGACATGTTTCAAGAAATGTTTTCTCTGATTCAGAAAATGGAATGTCCGATTTTAATAAACGTTGTATTTTATAAAAACCATCGTCATTGTATGATTCATGTTCAGTCCTTATTCCTTTCAGGAGTATTACATTCTTCTCAGTCGAAGATTCAATATACTTCCTGTCACCATTAATTTCTTTCCAATCATACCAAAGTTCATCACTTAAATCGGCATTAGCAATTACAGATTCTATGGATAGTTTTAACTTCGCATCATCTTTTTCTGAGAGATAAATTGATTTATAGTCCATGAATTTCTTAGAAAGACGACGGCTGATACCTTTTGAAGTAAGTTTTTGAAGACCATTATCTATGTTCAATTTTATCTCTTCAATAAACATGTCTTCTGCTCTTATGTTGCTTTGTGACTCTTTGCCAATCTTTATTGTTGGCAAACCAAACGTGTAAATTTTGGAAGCAATATGCTCAACTGTGTCATTTTGGAATGCTGAAACTAAAATGAGTTTTCCAGTACTTTTCTTTTTATTTTTTTCTGCTATTTCAATAAGTCTGTCACAAATAGCTGCCACTACAGTTGATTTTCCAGTACCGGGCGGCCCCTGAATAATCGCTATATCAGGTGTATTAATTGCAATCTCAACAGATTCTTTCTGATTGTCCGTTAAATCGTCTATATCGAACTTTTCCTTAAGGAATTTTCTGGTTCTTTCGGTTAAGGCTTTCTCTTTCCGCTTTTTATCCAACATAGCATTTGAAGCTCCTTCAATTGCAAAAAGCAGATTTCGGGTAATAAACTTTCTATCCTCTTTTAGACTTTTCAATGCTCTTTCTCGTCTTTTATTTACGATTTCATTACCTTTTATTGAGACAGTAAATTTGCCTTTTTCCGGAATCGATCCCAATTCATCATATATCTCAAAAGAACAATCATTATTAATTGATTTGATCGAGAACCTGTTATTATCTGATGGTTTTGATTCGCTATCCTTTTCAGTTGAAATCTCAATTGATGTATTCAGTAAATCATTCTTGTTTTCATCAATGGATGATTTTGAATCAGTTGTCAGTTCATTTATACGAATCTTAGTTATTCCATCAGGCAAGAATCTTATACGAGTGAATTTCAATTCTCCAATTTTATTCTTTAGATGGTTTGCTCTTTCTAATTCGATAGATGAGTAAGTTTGCCACAATGAAATAAGAGTATTACCCTTTGCCTCTTCTTCTTTAATTGTTTCGTAAGCTTCTTTTGCTTTGGAAGCCTCAACAAAAATTATAGCAGGATGTTGGGCGATTTTGAGGAGTAAAAATTCATCATGTTTTTTTGTAAATGGCTTATTTATAATCTTTTGAACAATCCATTTATTATCTTTCACTAAGATATCTGCTCTCTTTTTATTCCCATGGATTGTAAAACTTTTCTCTGTATTTCCAGGGTAAGTTTGAATGAATAATATATCAGAATTACCAGTTCTGAATACAAAATCATTGGTGAGATTTTCAGCTAATTTCTCAATTTTCACATTTTTGTTTGCCAAAATTATATTGTCATCAAATCCGATTTCCATAGAATTAACAAACAATTGACTTGGGCCACATGGAAGATATTTTATCTCAACATTTTCATCTCTTAAATCCGTAATCCAGAATAAGCTTTGAATAAATGACGATTTGTCAGACTCATTCATAATAGGAGAATTGTTAACATTTCCAACTCTTAATGGAATTGTATTTAAGCTAAAAAGTATTTGAGAAGACTCAACATTTTCAGCCTTTAGAAAAATCGGATTGTTTTCCCATTTTACGACTCCATGTACAATTCGACCTGTAATAGTATATTGAAGTGTTTCTTCTGGAAAATTTTTTAGTATATCATTTATTTCAGACATATTAATCAATTGTAAGTACCCTTTGCGATTCGTTTAGGTCTTTTAAATGAATCATGTATTTTTTCTTATCACTTTGCTTTTTATATTCGCACTGGTTTGCATCAACAATACGAAATTTTTTAGGAGTATCAAACATAATAGACTTATCACATTCTGCATTTCCGTTACGTGGGCTTATATTAAACTTTACCCCATTTAATGGAGAAAGTCGAATTTTCCATTCATTGTTTTCAATCAAGGACTCAACCTTTAAGAGTGGTTCTAAGGGGTCAATTCCCGATAATAGAAAATTAAACGCAGCTATTTCTTTCGGTGAATTTTCATCCATTAATATTTCGTCATATACTACTGGCAAAAGACAGAATTGTTTTTTGATCTCATCGGTAGTTTTATCAAAGTATTCAATCTCCTCCCATCTTCGCATTTGAATTCGGGTAATTTTCTCTGGTTTTGATCCGCAGAAACTGCATTGATTTTCATCGTTGCATGAATAATGAAGGTTACAATTGGTGTTACCACATTTGAGAAGATGATTCATGGCGAGATTCAACACATCAAACCATTCTGCCATACTTGGTCTTTCAAATGCATTGTTAAGACCCCGCTCAAAGTTTTTTCGGAATAACTTCAGGAGCTTTAAAGGCATTATCCTTCTAGACGGTATACCTGTGCTTCTTTTATTTATACAATCTTCAGAATGGTCAACCCATGGCAAATTACCTGCTAATGCCTTTACTTCTAATTCTGGTTCGCCATCTGTTACAAAATCACCTATTAATGGATGGCTTAATGTAAGTAATTCATACGCTAAGACAGCAAATGAAAAACAGTCGGACAAGGTTGTGTTTGGAGATTTATTAGAAATAATCTCAGGCGCACCGTAAAAAGGTGTGTAAATGTTATTCAGAATACTGGTTTTATATCTTAGATTGTCCAAATCAATTAAAAAAACATTATCACAATCTATTCTTTCAGAGATGAAAACATTTTTGGGCGACAAGTCACAGTAAGCAAGTCCTTTACTGTGTAAAGTTCTCAATAGTGCAGCTAATCGAATTAATACCTTGTACCTTTTTACTAGCCCTCCAGAAGATTTATACCAATCTGCAATGCTTGTATTTTGTAAACCTTTTTTGAGTGATGACAACGGAATCATGCCTGATGCAAACTCAGCAATGTATCCGTTTCGAGGTTGTGTAACTTGTCTTAATGGAACCGCATATACCGTTTTATCTAATCCTAAATTCATTAGGAAATTTATTTTCGATTTGCTGGTATTGTCATCGAAACTATGATTTAATAATTTAACAATATGTTTATTATCTTCAAGTAAATAAGTGGTTCCCTGCGAGCCTTCTCCCAGTTTCCTAAGTACTTGGTAACTAACATTTTTTGAATCTACAATATTCATCATTATTAATTTGTCCAGATAAAAATCATTGATTTATCATCGTTGTTTTTATCGTTAATAAATGTTTCTATTTCGGTTTTTAAGGCGTTATTTCTGCTCAATTCTTCAATATTATTGAACTTGCTTTTTAAATAATAGTGCAATGCTTCAATTTTATCAGTTTGCACTTCGTCCGCGATTCCATCAGTTGCAATAATAAAATCATATGAGTATCCAAATGAAAACAAAACAAGATTATATTTATTCTCACTACCGCTACCAAGGCAACTTGTTTCATTCAAAAAATCTTTACTATTTGGTTCCAAATATCGAAATAATCCGTCAACCCGAAGCGAAACCAAAACATCTCCCAACCTACCAACGATTATCTTCATATCTTTCTTAAAAACTGCAACGAAAGAGTTAGTTGTATTGTAATCGCTTACATTAACAGATAATGTTTCGATTTCCTTTTCCCATTTATCCTTAATGCGGTTTCCAAGATATGCCAAATTATTTGTGATTGGAAATTCCTGAATTCCTTCTATAACACACTTACAAGAAATTCTTGCTCCATCTAAAGAATTTTTGGATGAACCTAACCCATCTGACACTGTTGCTATGAGATAATCTTCATCCTCAAACACACCAATATAGTCTTGATTAGGAATACCAGTTTCCTTATTTCCACGAATACTGGCTTGTATTAAGGACGTTTTCGGCTCCATTACAAATCCAGTGTGTCATCATCTGATTTTTGTGGTATTTGCACGATATCCGGTGTCTGACTCTTCATGCGCTGGGATACTGACATGGTTACGAATCGGAAAAACTTGCGGATATCTCTTGCGTTTTCTCCAATTATCAAATATTCAGGAGAACTAACAAATTTCGAAAGCATATTATGGTCAGCATCATCACCAATAGCCATTGCAATTCGGAATGCTTTTGAAGATCTCCCCTCATTTATGAGGTTATTCATTGGAGTATCATAATCATCAGTAGGAATGCCATCGGTCAAAATAACGATTGTAGGTTTGTATGACCGTGAAGGGATTTGTGCTTTGTCTTCAATTAATGATTTAATTAATCTGAAAGCTTCACCCATGGGTGTACGTCCATGTGCATTGAATGTTTGAGTACTCACCTGACTAATTGGAGTCAATGGGATATCGTAAGTTGCACTTTCGTCACCGAAGCTGAATATAGCAAGTTGTATTTCAGCTTTGTTGCTGTCTTCGTCCTTCATTGAATTAATGAAATCTTTGAGTGCGAGATTTAATGCCTCAATTTTACCGTTTGCTCCCATGCTGCCACTTCTGTCTATTGCAACTATTACAGGGAGAGGCCTTGGTTTTTGAATTAAAAAGTCATTTAACGTTTCCATACTGTTTACTCCTTTAAGGTTATGTGATAAATATATTACACTCCTGTGCACTCTATCTGCACTGTATGGAAATATCTTGCATACTCTGACTTACCCAAAGACAGTCCAATTGTGTGTTTTATTATGAAAAGTTTGGTTCTATGGTTCTTTTTATTATATTTAATTATTGTAAACAATGCGTCTTCCACAAATATAATCCAATTTAATTTTTTCTTAAATATCATATACTCATAATTCCCTAACTCCGCGCGCTCACGATGAGCGCTCCCTACCGGTGGGATAATGGACACCAACGATTAGGATTCTATCCGCAGCGCACACAATAAGCTCTGTTCTTGGCAAACCCCTTAGTTGCGTTGCGGATAGAATCATGTTGAACGAAGCCGCCTTAGTGCATGGGTATA
>OBJA01001846.1_pt1 | contig 13431 bp, 16 predicted proteins | sample 1519751 | NCBI WGS metagenome assembly OBJA01 (sample SAMEA3881238, study PRJEB22517) | soil metagenome | biome: lake sediment; feature: soda lake sediment; material: sediment, water from around vicinity | place: India | collected 2013-12-23 | depth 3 m | reverse complement strand
CTCAGGCGAATGCGCTTTTCCCCCTGGGTCCTGCCCGCTTTCTCCCGCCCCTTCATCCCGCTACCCCCCCGATCGGCTTGCCGGACGGCAGGCGGTGGCCCTTCGCCCTTTCCGCCAGGATGATCGAAGCCAGGAGGTCCGCCGCCGCGGCCAGATCTTCGTTGATGATCAGGTACTCGTATTCCCTGGCGGCCTGCAGTTCCTGCCGGGCGTTCTGGAGGCGCAGCCGAATCCGCTCCTCGCTCTCCGTCCCTCGTCCACGCAGCCGCCTTTCCAGTTCGTCCATGCCGGGCGGGGCGATGAACACATACGCCGCCGCCATCTGACCGGTTCGGCGCAGGATCCGAGCCCCCTGGACATCGATATCGAGGATGACATCAAACCCTTCTTCCAGCTGCTGCCGGATGTCCGATTCCGATGTTCCATAGAGATTGCCATGCACTTCGGCGTGTTCGAGAAAGCGGCCGGCCGCGATCATCGCAAGGAATTCGTCTTTCGAGACGAAATGGTAGTCGACGCCTTCTTCCTCGCCCGGTCGCGGCGCCCGCGTGGTATGCGATACGGAAAAGACGAGTCGCGGAATCCGGGCCATGACCCGGCTGAGAAGGGTAGTCTTGCCTGCTCCGGAAGGGGCGGAAATGACGAACAATCTGCCGATAGTCATAGTGGTTCTCCGGCGCCCTTTTGCCCCTGGCCAGAGGCTTCGGCCAGGTGATAGCTCGGGTTGAGCGCCTGAATCCTCTGACTGATGGTATCGGGCTGTACGGAGGAGAGGATCACGTGATTGGAGTCCATCACCAGGATCGATCTCGTCCGGCGGCCTTCGGTCACATCGACGAGCATCCCCTGGCTTTTTGCCGCCTCCTTCAGTTTCCGTGCCGGGGAAGACCCGGTATTGATGACGGCGACGATCCGTTCCACCATGACCGTATTGCCAAAGCCGATATTCAATAATTGCATAAGCAAATCAACTCATTTTTGAAAGACTACCCCATACCTACTCGATGTTCTGAACCTGTTCCCGCATTTTTTCCAGTTCGCTCTTCAGTTCGACGGTCAAATGAGCAGTCGCGGCATCGTTTATCTTCGAGGCCAGCGTATTGACCTCACGCAGGAATTCCTGGATGAGGAAATCGAGCTTCCTCCCCACCCCGCCCTCCTCTGTGAGGAACATGGTAAACTGGCCGATGTGGGAATGCAAGCGGACGATCTCCTCGGTGACATCGGTCTTGTCCGCCATCATGGCGATTTCCTGGGCGAGGCGGGCCGGATCGAGCTGGACATTTCCGAGCAGCTTCTCCACACGTTCCTGCAGGCTGAGCAAGCGCTGTTCCAGCAGTTGCGGGATGCTCTTCTCGATGACCTGGACAATATCGGTGAAGTTGCCGAGGCGGGCATTGAGGTCGGCGGCGAGGGTTTCTCCTTCCTGGAGCCGCATCGCATCGCATTGCTCCAGTGCCTGATCGACAGCCTTTTCCACCAAGGGCCATACGGCATCCACATCCTCGTCTTTTTGTTCCCTCTCCAGCACATCGGGAAAAGCAGCTAGTATCTGCGGAGCTATCTCCCCCGACAGGGAAAATTCTTCCGCCAGCGATTGCAGGGCCCTTTTATAGCCGGCCGCCAGCGCCATGTTGACCCGTATTTCCTGCAGGTCAGAGAAATCTCCAGTCACCGAAAGGAATAAATCAAGACGCCCGCGCAGAAAGACGGACCCCACCTTTCGCCGGATACGATCTTCCAAGGCGGAATACGCCCGGGGAAGTTTCATCTTGAGGTCGAGATAGCGGTTGTTCACGCATCTGAGTTCGGCAGTCCAAACCCTGCCGCCGCTCGACAGCTCTCCCCGCCCAAAACCGGTCATGCTCTTTATTGTCATGAAACACCTTCGAATCCTAAAAATAAAAAACGATGTAGAAGGTTTCCCTTCCACATCGTTTTATGGAACGCTATGGCAATACAATGAACTCTCGAAGTTACTTGGCGGCAGCCATTGCCTCATTCAGCTTTTTCGTGATGTCATCACTCACTTCGATTGCCTCATTAAAATAAATGACGCCGTTCTTCGAATCCAGGATAACAGCGAAGCCCTTTTCCTTGCCATATTTGTCGACTACCTTTTCAAGGGCCTTGAGGATCGGTTCGAGTTCCTTGTCCTGCATCTGCTTCATCTCGAAGCGCGCGTCCTCAGTCTTCGCCTGAAGTTCCCGGCCGCTTTTCTGGTACTCGCGCACCTTTTCAGCCTTTTTCTCCTCGCTCCAGGCGGAACTCTTCTTCTTTATTTCTTCCTGCATCACCTTGAGATCCTCCTCTTCCTTCTTGAAGGATCCCTGAAGCTCTTTCATTTTGACGTCGAAACGCTCCTTGGCGGCTTTTCCCGCTTCACAGGAGACAATGATCTTCTGAACGTTGATGACCCCGATTTTGGGTTCCGCCGCCGAGGAACTCTGTGCCGTAAAGCAGGCCAAAAGAAGAAAAACGCCAGTCAGCAGGATTCTCTTGCACGCCATTACACTCTCCCAGAACACCACTTGCTCTTACTGTACGACCACGAAGTCGGCTCTTCTGTTCTGGGCCCAGGACAACTCATCCTGGCCGTGAACCAGAATTCTCTCTTCACCGAAGCTGACGGTGCTGAGTCTGGCCTCGGGTACACCGAGGTTGACGAGGTATTTCTTGGCGGAGAGCGCGCGTCTCTCACCCAAGGCCATATTGTACTCGTTGGTGCCGCGGGGATCGCAGTTGCCTTCGATTCTGATCTCGTTGTAGTTCGGATTGTTATTGATAAACTCGGCATTCACCTCTACGCGAGAAGTCTGATCCTTGCGGATATCGGAAGAATCAAAGTCGAAGTAAACCGGCAGCATGCCTTCGGTGGTACGACCTTCGCTGATACCGAGGGGCTTGGCATCGAGGGATTCAACCGGTCCCATGGCTTCTGCCTTCGGCTCTACTTTCATCGCTGCATCGGTTTCTTTTTTACCGCCGCAAGCGGACAGTGTCAGCAGGGAAACACATACCAACGCAGGAAACAACATCTTCACTCTCTTCACCATGGTACAACCTCCAGTAGTTCAATTGATTTGACAGCAGATAACTGTATGAGACAGATACACGGCGGTTTGCCGCCGTTCACCTTTTTTTGATAAGCTCTTCTTTATATATGAAAAAGTGGGCATTTTCAACATGTTTTTTCGGAAACGACCAGTGCCTGACAAACTACACCGACGACTATGTTCCCCTTTAAAGTCAGGCATTTCTCCGCTCGGCCAGATTGACTCCGGCTCCACGATCGAAGCTGCCTTTTTTAGCCGACGAGTGTAAATTTGCCCTAGTGATATTTATATTTTCAGATTATAAAGCGGGAATAATAAAGAGCGGGTTTCCAGCATCTTTTTTTCCCCAGGCGTGACAAATAATTGGAGATTTTAATGGCCAAAGCGAATATAAGCCCCAATCGAGCAACAGACAGGACAATCCGCACCATCGATCGCAAGCGCGAACAGGAGCGCCGCAAGATGTTTCTGCGGGCAAAAGACCATGCCGCGGATTTTGCCGCAAAACTGGTCCAGCGCCTCATAGACCGTGAGATCATCGAAACGACCTCGGTGACGGCCGTCAGGGAGGCTTTCGAGGCGCAACTGCTGAAGATCGCCTACCTGGAAGAGTTTGAACTCCAGATGAAGATAGCGCCGGTCCGTACCATTGCCCAGGATCCCAACGTGGTGAGTCTCTACTTTACCCAATACATTGTCGAAGATCTGATCGACAACCCTGCGATCCAGGATGTTTTCGGTGACGACCTCGACATTTACCGCGCCGTTGACTCGGTTTTCCGAGTACTCAGGGAATAGATGGAGCATCCCGCAGCAGCCCCCTGCCTGCTCGTGGCCGACAAGCAGGGCAGGATCATCGATTTTCCCGAGTTGCAGATGGCGGGCATGAGCAACGGGAGATACTATCGGCCACAACTTGAAGACCTCATCCCCCTGCCATTGGGCAGCGAGTTGTTCACCCTTCCCGGCCGGCTTCCGGTCGGTTGGGACCGTGAGACCGACGAACCGGTCCTTCTCACTGAAAATCCCCACGACCATGGACCCGTGCAGGCGGTGGCTGCCTTTATCGCTCCGGCTCACACCTCCATATATACCGGTGCCTACCAGAGCATGCCGGACGCTCCGCCCCTGCCTCTTTTCGCTTACACCGCCGTAGGGTGGTACAGTGACCGGTTTTGGGTGGCCGGCTTTCGCAGCGATCAGGACAGACGCCAGGACGCCGACCAGTATCGGCAGAGCGAGGTGGAGAGGAAGACCCGCAAGGCCTTGAAGACCCACAGGTCGAACAGGCTCATCCAGCACCTGGGCAACTGCTGCCTGACTTACGGCTGCCCCGCCGCCAGGAATTTCTTCCTCGGCCGCTGGGAAGCCCCGCTGCCCACCTCGCCGGCCTGCAACGCCCGCTGTCTCGGCTGCATTTCCCTGCAATCATCCGGCTGCTGCCCCTCCACCCAGGAGAGGATAACCTTCGTCCCAAGCGTCAGGGAAATCGGGGAGGTCGCCGTGCCCCATCTGGAAACGGCCGCCAATCCGATCGTCAGCTTCGGCCAGGGCTGCGAGGGAGAACCGCTGCTGCAATCGGATGTCCTGGAAAAAGCGATCCGCCTGATTCGCAGCAGGACCCCGCGGGGGACCATCAACCTCAACTCCAACTCCAGCCTGCCGGATCGGGTGCAGCGGCTGGCGGTGGCCGGACTCGACAGTATCAGGGTGAGCCTCAACTCCGTTCAGGAATTCTACTATACGCGCTACTACCGCCCCCACAATTACCACTTTTCGGATGTGGCCCGGTCCGTGGATGTGATGAAAAGCGCCGGTCGTTTCGTGTCGCTCAACTATTTCATCCTTCCCGGCTTCACCGATTCCCTTCCGGAGTTCGAGGCCTTCTGCGACTTTCTGAGGCTCCATTCCCCAGATTTCATTCAACTCCGCAACCTGAACATGGACCCGGAATGGTATCTGAAGGGCCTGGAATTCCCGAAGGATTCGCAGTCTATCGGCATGCGCCGCTGGCTGGCTCTCATTAGAGAGGAATTTCCGACCTTGAGGTTCGGTTATTTCAACCCGCAGGTTTCGTCCTCTGACAGCCCTGGACCATGTAACTTCAAGTCCTAGGCCACTTTTTAATTGCATTCTCCTCTCATATAGGATATTGTGTCAGTTAATAAAGCTTATTACTATTCAATCGGAGTACAAACCATGGATCAACTACCTAACATGCGCCTGACTACGCAGCGCCAGATCATCCTTGAAGAGTTGGGCAAGGTTACTTCGCACCCGACTGCCAATGAGGTGTACGACATGGTGCGCAAGCGGCTGCCGCGGATTGGACTTGGAACGGTTTACAGGAATCTGGAGCTCATGGCCGACAGCGGGATCATCCTGAAACTCGAAGTCGGCGGCACCCAAAAGAGATTCGATGCCACCGTAGCCCCCCACTACCACGTTCGCTGCACTTCCTGCGGCAAGGTAGACGACATCGATATAGAGGTACAGAGCAAGATCAATCAGCTTGCCGAAAATGCCTGCAACTATCTGATCCTCGGCCACCATATCGAGTTCTCGGGTGTCTGCCCGAAATGTTCGGAGGAGAAGAAGGAATCTTCTCTCCACTGAACATATGGTCATCAGAGAAACCAACAGGGGGAAGATTCGTTTGCGAAATCTTCCCCCCCTGTTGTTTCTTAGCTCTCGCTCGCCCGTTTACGGAAACACCACCTTGCAGAATCGCCTCTTGCCGACCTTGATCAGCATCTCCCCTCCCGGCGCAGGTGATATTATTTGATTGACGTCACCGGCCTTTTCGCCGTCGATGGCCACCGCCCCCTGCTGAATCATCCTTCGACCTTCGGAGGTCGAGTCGACCAGACGGGCGTCTACCAGCAGCTGAGGGAGGGCGACAGGCTGTTCGGAGTTGACGATATATTCCGGAAGGTCGTCGGGCACGCCTCCCTTCTTGAAGACTTTCTCGAAATTTTCTTCGGCCGAATTGGACAGCTCCTTGCCGTGAAAACGGGCCGTCAGCTCCCGGGCCAGCTGCTTTTTGGCCTCTTTCGGATGGACCTCGCCCGATTCGACCTTTCGTTTCAGCGCAGCTATCTCGCTGCTGCTCAGGTCGCTCAGCAGGGCGTAGTACCTGAACATCAACTCGTCGGAGACGGACAGCACCTTACCGTAGATATTATCGGCGGAATCGGTAATGCCGATATAATTGCCGAGGGATTTGCTCATCTTGTTGACGCCGTCCAGGCCTTCCAGGAGAGGCATTGTCAGCACCACCTGCGGCTCCTGGCCACGCGAGCGCTGCAGATCTCTGCCCATCAAAAGGTTGAACAGCTGATCGGTCCCCCCCAACTCCACGTCGGCCTGCATGGCCACGGAATCGTATCCCTGGATCAGGGGATAGAGGAACTCGTGGATCGAGATGGGCCGGCCGGAATCGAATCTGGTGCGAAAATCCTCCCGCTCGAGCATCCTGGCGACCGTCAACTCCGATGCCAGCTTGATCATGTCGATCGAGGTCAGCTTGCCCAGCCAGGTGCTGTTGAAGGCGATCCGGGTTTTTTGCGGATCGAGGATCTTGAAGACCTGTTCCTTGTACGTTTCGGCGTTCTGCGCCACCTGTTCGACGGTAAGGGCCTTGCGCGTCTCCGACTTGCCGGTAGGATCGCCGATCATGCCGGTGAAGTCGCCGATAAGGAAATAGATATCGTGCCCAAGATCTTGAAAATGCTTGAGTTTTTGCAGAAGAACCGTGTGACCGAGATGAAGATCGGGCGCCGTGGGATCAAAACCGGCTTTTACCTTCAGGGGAATGCCGGTTTCCTGCGATTTGTTCAATTTCTTGATCAGTTCCTCGCGAGAAATGAGATCGACCGCCCCCCGCTCAATCAGTTCCAGCTGTTCCTCGAGTGAAGCCATAATTGTCAACCGTATCCTTTTTGCCTGATGTTATGAATTACCTTGCGTATTCGACGGCTCGGGTCTCCCTGATAACCGTAACCCGTATCTGGCCAGGGTAGGTCAACTTATTCTCGATTGCCCTGGCGATGTCCTGGCTGAGCAGGGTCGCCTCATCGTCCTTGACCCTGTTCGAATCGACGATGATCCGGAGGTCGCGTCCGGCCTGGATGGCATAGGATTTTTCCACACCCTTGAATTCGTTGGCGATACTTTCGAGATCCTCGAGGCGCTTGACATAACTCTGCAGCATTTCCTTTCTCGCCCCGGGGCGGGCACCGGAGAGGGCGTCCGCGGACTGGACGAGGATATCGATCACGCTCTGCGGCGGCTGCTCTTCGTGATGGGCGCCGATGGCATACACCACCTCCTCCGGCTCGCCGTATTTCTTAGCCAAGTCTCGGCCGATGATAGCGTGGGAACCCTCCACCTCGTGGTCCACCGCCTTACCGATGTCGTGGAGGAGACCGGCTCGTTTGGCCATCTTCACATCCACCCCCAGCTCCGCGGCCATGATGCCGCAAAGGAAGGAAACTTCCAGGGAATGCTGCAGGACATTCTGACCGTAGCTCGTCCGGTACTTCAGCCGGCCAAGCAAGTTGATGAGCTCGACATGCACGCCGTGGGCGCCGACATCGAAGGTCGCCTGTTCGCCGGCCTCACGCATGGTGATTTCCAGTTCCTTGGTGACCTTTTCCACGACCTCTTCGATCCGGCCCGGATGAATCCGGCCATCGTTGATGAGCTGGAGCAGCGCCTGCCTGGCCACCTCCCGCCGCACCGGATTGAAGCCGGACAGGATGACGGCTTCCGGGGTATCGTCGATGATGATATCGATTCCGGTCGCCGCTTCGATGGCTCGGATGTTTCTTCCCTCGCGGCCGATGATCCGTCCCTTCATTTCATCGTTCGGCAGCGGCACCATCGAAACCGTCCGGTCGGCAACATAGTCGCCGGCATAGCGGGAGATGGCGAGGGCAAGAATATTCTTGCCTTTCCGGTCCGCCTCCACTTTCATCTCGTTCTCGATTCTGGCAAGCCTTTTGGCTGCGTCCATTCGTGCCTCGCTTTCCAGGGTGTCCATGAGCAGCTTCTTCGCCTCCTCCTGGCTGATCCCGGATATTTTTGCCAGCTCGGAACGCTTACTTTCAACCAGTTCGTCAACTTCTTTGCGCTTTTGTGTCAGCTCGTTTTCCTGCTGGGAGACTCGCCGCTCGACAACGAGCAGTTCCGTCTGCTTGCGATCGAAGCTGTCCCACTCCCGCTTGAGACCTTCCCGTTTCCGCTTCAGCTGCCGCTGCTCGTCTTTCAGTTCCTCCCTTTCCGCCTTGAGTTCTTCCTCCAGCGCCTGCTTGACCTGATAAGCCGCCTCCTTACTCTGCAGAAGGGCTTCTTTTTTCAGCTGCTCGGCTTCGATAATGGCATTTTCGATAATCTGTTTCCCCTGGACCCTCATATTCTTCTCGTGCCCTTCAACGATTCGCTTTCGAAGAAAGAAGCCGAACAATACGCCGAGGAACACTCCGAAGCCGGCAAAAAAATATGGATGGTTAACGAATCCCATAAATTATCCTATCGTGGTGGCGACTGACAGGACAGGAGGGATGAAGGTGGAGACTGAAAACGAGGGGGGACCAAATGAAGGATGAACCTTTCGCGCTGCTCCGAGTTGCAGGTTTGGGTACCGAAAGCGACCTCGTTCCGTCATGGAATGAAGCGGACGAAAACATACACGCCGCCCCTCCCCGGAACTCCTCCCGGGCACAGTGGTTCCTTGTGAAGAAATCGGGCCATAAGCCCCGGACAAAACCCTAACAACCTAACAGCCTTGGCGACACTCCGCAAGATTAATTTGCGGACTTTGCCCTCACCAAGATGAAACCGAACAATCAGTTAATCGGTCAGATATGATATACCAGTAAATACGCGATTCCTGTTATACCGCTCCCATGAAAAGGAGTTATTCCACGTGGATATGGGGAATAAATGAAATCCAGATCACCACCTTGTCGATTCATCTGGAAGAGTATCTAAAAAAGCAGTCCTGCTTCCCTGTATTCGTTCTTCGTTCCGACAGCACCTTCCCTGCTGTAGCCAATCTTCTATTATATGTTTGACCGGAATGGGTTTTCTCGCCGCCCCACGCCGGATGAGCTAAAACACAGGCAGAAGCTCTGCCTGAAAAAGTCTTCCCCACACTGCCGTGTCGCCAGGAAAGTTAAACCTATCGAAATAGGTGGGCAACCTCGTAATCACTTCGGGAAATTCGCCGAGACGATTCTCCGTCTATGACCAGTGGAGCTGCCCTTTTAATGGGAGTTGGCTCAACACACACTGAAGATCACCAACAGTGCAGGGAAATATCTAAAACGTAAACAGCTTAAACTCTTGACAACCCGCAATATCTACCGGAAAAGTGCCACTTCTTCCCAGAATTATAGCAAACTTTCCGATAAACGAAAACAATTTCTCATTCAGCCAGTAACTTCGCTCTGATATCTTCGTTCAGTCGCGAGACCCTCTCTTCCAGGTCCCTCTTATACTCGACAAATTCCTGTTCCAACTTGACATATCTGGAAGCTATGTTCAAACAGGCCATGATGGCGACCCTCCCGACCGGTATCGCACCGGATTTCTGGCCCGGTCCGGCATCGAGCAGCTGGCGGACGAGTGAAAGAACGGACTGCAATTCTTCATCCGAGGCAGCCGTATAGAACGTATATTCCTGCCCCAACAACTCGAATCTGACCATCCTTTCATTTTCCGCCATGCCTTCCCTGTCCCTTCTCGGCCACCAGCCCGACTACAGCCTCAACTTCCAAACCTTTGGGCACCCGCCAGAGAGAACAGGTTATGCTGCACCCTTTCCTCTTCTGCACCTCGAGGCTCCTCGGCGGACGTTTCCATTTCCTCCTGGACTTCGTAGGCTTCCATGACCGATTCCCCGGCATCGCTCAACTCTTCTGCGGGAGATGGACGCGGTGCGGCTGCTGCATCTTCATCCAGGCTCCTCTCCCATTCCTCGATCTGCTCGACGAGGCGCCCGACCCTTTGTCCAATCTCACCCCGTTCGGCCTCTTCAGCGGCCAACCTGTTGCGCAACTCCTCGATCTCCCGGTTTCGTTCGTCGAGTTGCCGCACCAATCCGACCTTTTCCGCCCTCAACTCGGAAAACGCTGTCAATAATTTTGCCACAAAACGTTCAAGACGCTGAAGCTCGCTTTCCTGACCCATGCCCCCTTTGCTCCTTCCAATGTATTTGTCTCCCTCCGTCAGCCGGCTTAGTAGGAAGATCCGCTTTCCGGCCATGCCTTCGGGAATTTCCGTTGACTGCCCATCACCTGAATATACCATGCGGCGGATTGACCGCAACCCCATTTACACCCGGGAATAGCTCCAGCTTATCGGCCTGGCGTTGTGATACGGCATGAACCCGTGAAAGATGCGGGGATCATTGTCGAAGACCAGGGGGAGAAAGTATTTATCACCCTCCCACATGGGCAGTTTGAGCAGATCGGCCACATCGACCCAGACGAGATCGCCCTCCTCGTTCGACGATCGAGGAACTCCCCTGAACCGCTCGACCAGATAGATAAAGCCCAACCAGTTTTCGCCGTACGGACCGAAACCCGTCCAGTTGATCGTCCCCCGCAGCGCCGCCTTATCGCACTCTATGTTCGCCTCTTCCACAATTTCCCTGACAAGGCATTGATATATATCCTCGTCCGGCAGCATCTTGCCGCCGAGTCCATTGTATTTTCCAAGATGCTGGTCGTCGGATCGCCTGTTCCGGTGAACAAGGAGGGTTTGCTTTCCGTCCGGCGACAGGATATAACCGAGTGTGGCAATTATTGGTGTGTACATAGGCAGTCCCAGATTTTCAAGGTGGTGCGACGATACATGTTCCGCTGCCGTCCCTGTTGTGATATAACTGCGGTAGAAGGTTGAGCCGTAGAGGCTTCCTCGCTGCGTCCAAGAACCAATACCAGTTCAAAATAATGGCTCCAAAAACGGTCTGCTTCCCGAACATTCTGAAAATGCTGATCTTCAGCTACACCCTGTGGTGGTCGCTGGCCGCTGCGACAGAGGGTCTCGCCGCGGACAAGAATCCCGAGCAGTTTCCCCTCTTCCCGGCCATCAAGAACAATGTTCGATTCTGGGAAAAGATCTACGGCCACTATTCCCTGAACGAGGCAGTTATACATGACTCGCAGGATTTATCAAAGGTCTACGAAGTCGTCAAGCTGCTCGACCGCGACCTCCCGGGCTCCCGGCGGGCAAACGAGATGGCCGAGCAACGTGCCAAGGAAAAGTACCAGGCGATCCTCACCAAACTTGCCCAGCAACCGCCGTCCACCCCCGAAGAAAAAAGAATCGCCGCCCTCTTCTCCGGCCCGAACCGCGGACAAGACATGGCCAGGGCCGCACAGAACGTCCGCAGCCAATCCGGCCAGAGAGAAAGATTTCTCGCCGGCGTCGTTACGTCCGGCACGTATATGAAGGAAATGAAAAGGATCCTGCGTTCGCACCGGTTGCCGGAGGACCTCGCCTATCTCGCCCACGTCGAATCATCTTTCAACGTCCGGGCATATTCCAAGGTCGGAGCGGCCGGACTCTGGCAGTTCACCCGGTCGACCGGAAAACGATACCTGACCATAGACTATGCAGTGGACGAGCGGCTCGATCCTATCCGCGCCACCTATGCCGCGGCACAGTATCTGCAGAACAGCTATCGCTGGCTTCAGGACTGGCCCTCGGCCATCACCTCTTACAATTACGGCCTGCCCGGCATGATTCGCGCGACCAAAGAGCTTGGAACCTACGAAAGGGTCTTCCAGCATTACAATAAAGGCCATTTCAAGTTCGCCTCGAGAAATTTCTACTCAGAATTCCTTGCCGCTCTCAAGGTGGCCAAGATGCTGGAAACGAGCGGCGCCATAAAGCTCGCCCCGGAGCTCAACTGCCACTATCTCAACCTTCCGGGATATGTACATATCAGAGATGTCGCCAAACAATTCGGGATCAGCGTGGCGACCGTGAAGGAACTCAACCCCGCACTGATGTCGCCGGTCATCGACGGCGAAAAACATATACCGAAAGGTTACAGCCTGCGCCTGCCCGGAGGAAAAGAAACCAAACAGCAGATTGCCTCGCTTTCTCCTGCGATCTTTAAGGGCGAACAGAAAGCAAGCCGTTACCACAAGGTGAAAAAAGGCGAGACCATCAGCAGCATAGCCCGGCTGCACGGAGTATCCACGAAAAGCCTGCTACAGGCCAACAACCTCGACAAATCCGGCAGGATCCAAATAAGCCAGCAGCTCATTATTCCGACCAAATCGCCGACGGTAGGGGTTATCGACGGTGGCGGGAAACGGAAGACGGTGCTGAATACCACACCCAATGCCTAGCCTGCAACGGGGGACTCGTCCTCGCCTCCTCTCATTGCCCGGTGCACGCCGAGCCCACAAATGAATATTACCGAGAAAATCAAAGAACTCAAAACCCGCCCCGACTTCGCCGAAAAGGTCGGGATGATTCTCATCCATAACGGTGTCGTTCGCAGTTGGTCGAGGAAAGACCACACGAAGGTCGCGGCCTTGGAAGTCTCGCCCGATCATGAAAAAATCGCGGCCCTGCGGGAGGAATATCTCCGGCATGACGGCATCTTCGAGATAATTATCGAAGCGGAGTCAGGAATCCTGCGGCCCGGAGACGATCTACTGCATATCGTCGTCGCCGGTGACATTCGGGAGAATGTCAAACCAGTTCTGGCCGACCTCCTCGAAAGGATAAAGGCCGAAGCGGTGGCGAAAAGGGAGATGGTCTCCTGATATCCGAGAACGCCGCAAAGAACCCATTGCCAACATACATTGGGGTCGCCCATGTCAGCCGCTCACGATTTTATAAAAAAATTCCAGGACGTTCACCCTCTTCCTCATATCGTAACCAGCCTCTCGCGCCTCATCGCCGACAGCGAATCGACCATGAAGGAGTTCGAGGATGTAATCAAAGTCGATCCGGTCCTGGTCAGCAGGCTGCTGCGGCTGATCAACAGCCCCTTTTACGGGCTGGCCCAAACCGTCGACTCCATCGGCCGGGCTGTTGCCTTCCTGGGGATGAAGAACCTGCACAATCTGGTGATGACAGACGCCATGAAGAATATCTTCATCTCACCGGAGAAAGAAACGGTCTTTTCCAAAAAACGTCTCTGGCTCCACAGCGCCGCGGTCTCCATCTGCAGCAAAATGGTGGCCGAGAGGGTTTTCGGAATCAATGGCGACGACGCCTTTTTATGCGGCATCCTTCATGATTTCGGAATATTGGTGGAGGAGCAGGTCAGGACGGCAACATTTCACAAGATCTGCACCACCTGCGACAACTCCGCTTCCTTGGTCGAGATGGAACGGCAGGCATT
>OBJA01001845.1_pt1 | contig 13439 bp, 7 predicted proteins | sample 1519751 | NCBI WGS metagenome assembly OBJA01 (sample SAMEA3881238, study PRJEB22517) | soil metagenome | biome: lake sediment; feature: soda lake sediment; material: sediment, water from around vicinity | place: India | collected 2013-12-23 | depth 3 m | reverse complement strand
ACAACATGACCTTTCCATTGAGGTTATCCATGTTGAACATTCGTGAAAACGATCAATTCGGAGCATCACTGGCATTTTCACTCATCAGTAAAAAATACAAGGCATCACTCTATGCACTTGAAGATTCTCTGCAACGAAGAATCGACATAAAAAGGAAATTGCTCCTCTACTCTCTCACAGTCGAACTGACCTATGGACACAAAATCCCTGAACAATATTTCTTAATTGATGGTGTGAACAGAAGCGACTTTCTTATCGGAGTAGGTATCTCGCCCCTGGTATCGATGCGATTCACCGGTACAACCGACTTGCATGCAAAAGATACACGGATGAGATCTCTCAGAGACAGCATTCTGACACACAGTGAAGATAAAATCTCCTACGGTCTGGCTCTCTCATTTAAAGCAGGACTGACGACATTACGAAATCTTCCGGGGAAAGGGGCTGTCGAACTGGGAGTTTTTTACAGTCTCAACTGGTTTGATTACTTTTACCATAACGGGGAACAACTTTTCTCACGTGACATCGACCCCTCAATCGAAAAATCGAAAAAAATTTCCTTTATCTCGAATCGTGTAGAAATCGGCATCTCACTCCTTCGTAAAACCGGAAATGGAAAAAAACAGCCCTGACATAGAAAAGGTGTATACAGTTCTCCAGGAAGAATTCAAAAAACACCGCATGCCTGTTGTTGATCTGATAGAGATGCAGACCAACGATCCATTCAAAGTACTTGTTACTACTATCATGAGCGCACGAACCAGAGATGAAGTTACCGAAGCTGCTGCTCGCCGTCTTTTCCAGAAAGTAAAGAAACCCGGGGATTTCAACGACATGGCGGTAGAGGAGATCGAAGCCTGTATTTATCCGGTGGGTTTTTATCGGGAAAAAGCCAGAAGCTTAAAGCAACTTCCGCACCTGCTTGGAAAGCTTTTCAATGGAGCGATACCTTCAACTGTTGAAGAATTGGTAAAGCTTCCAGGGGTGGGAAGAAAAACCGCCAACCTGGTTGTAGCTGTTGCATTCAACAAACCTGCAGTGTGCGTTGACATACATGTGCACAGAATCTTTAACCGGCTTGGGTATCTTAGCACCAAAGGCCCTCTTGAAACAGAGATGCATCTGCGGAAATATTTCCCGCAAAAATACTGGACTACTTTTAACTCCTACTTCGTTTCATTCGGCCAACATACCTGCCTGCCCCTTAACCCCCGATGTGACACCTGCCCTATTTACTTTTACTGTAGCAGGTGTGGCGTTACCACAAAATATCTCCCAGCATAAACGGATATCATCCAGGGTTGACGCAAAGAGCCACCACCGAAGATTTACCTACCTGATAGCTGGTTCCTGCATTACCAGAACAGGAGATTCCTGAAGCAGCAGAGTTTCCCGGTACATTTTCACAATCGGCTGTACCGACAAAAGGACTTGTGCCAACATCGACTCAGATCGATCATCCTTTCCAAAATACCTCTCAAAAACCGTTTTCCGACGAGGAAACAGTTTCATGCTTACTTCACGCCCTTCAGGGATTCCGCTCAGTCTTTTAGCATTTTCCAACGCGACCTGAAACCCACCCAGTTCATCGACAAGTCCCAACCGATACGCATCCTCGCCGGTCCAGATCCTCCCCCGAGCCATCTTCTCCAGATCGGATTCGGGAATATTTCTCCCCTTCGATGCTTTGCACACGAAGTCCTGGTATATTTTATCAAGCCAGCTCTGTATGTACTCCCACTGATCAGCTGAGAAATCGTGCACGCCCGACCATAACGCAGCATTTGCTCCGATCTGTTCCGAATCAAAAGTAATCCCGAACCGGCTCCAGAAATCTCTTGAGACCATTTTGCCTCCAACAACTCCAATTGAACCGGTAATTGTCGCAGGCTGGGCGATAATACGATCTGCTGGCATGGAGACAAAGTATCCACCAGATCCGGCAACACCTCCCATTGAAACGATTACCGGTTTTCCAGCTTCACGTGCCCTGAGCACTTCACGCCAGATCACATCTGATGCAATGTATGATCCTCCGGGGCTAGTAACCCGGAAAAGTATGGCTCTGATCCTGCGGTCCTTTATCGCAGCTCTGAATGCTGCTGCAACTGATTCGGAACCCATGATTAGATTGCCACTGAACGGATCGTACCGGCTTTCCCCTCTCATGATTGTACCCACGCCATAGATCAGAGCGATGCTGCGTTCCCGGGAAGAGCTCCGTCTGAGCCTTCGGGAGTAAGCCATCAAGCTCACGAAACGCACCCTTTTCCCAAGCCTCGTCTTTACTTTTTCATAGACTTCGTCTCGATAGATCAATCCATCAACAAGCTTCTCCTGCAATGCATCAGAAGCATGCAGTGGACTACGATCAATGAGCTCTTTAACATGCAGGATTTCCAGTTTTCGTGCATCCGAAACCCCCTGCACAAACTGCCCGGACAATGATTCCAGAATCCGGCGGTTCGCTTCCCTGTGTGCATCTGTGAATTTTTCTTCGTTAAGCATGTTGAGAAAATTCTTGTACTCTTTTCGAGCACCATACCGGGGTTTTACAGAGATTTTCTGCAGGAAGCCCTTCAAAAATCGGGGTTCTGAGATGAATCCAGTGAGACCTACTTCGCCAGAGGGTTGTAGATATATTTCATCGAATGCAGTTGCCAGATAGTAGGAAGCGTTTCCAGGTGATACCTCCCCGAAGGTTTCTGCATAGGCGATAGCGATTTTTCCTGCTCTTCTAAAACGTATCACCGCATCTCGAATCTCCTGAATATCTGCAAACGATTTCGGGGCAAGTGTTGTTTTGGCAACAAGCCCCTGTATCCTGGGATCGCGGGCAGCGGTCTCAAGCGCTTCAATAATAGTTCGTATCTCTGGAATTTTTCCTAATACCACCCGGGCGATCCGCCCCTCCGGAACCAACTCCGTGATTCCCTTATCGAAATTCATCTCCAGAACAGTGTTTCTGGAGATTGCAGTTTTTTTTACGTATACCCACAATCCGCTCCCTATCGCCACGGCCATCACCAGAATCGATAAAACCCCAATCACAGCCAGCAGTCTCAACAGGAAATCAGCCATCAACGACCATACCCGGCACTTATGGAAAATATTGAATTGCGCATATCACTCCCGCTTGAGACGGTAAAAACATCAATAAAGCCAAATGTATATCTCAGATCGACAATGATCCTCCCTCTGCCAACCAAAAAATCGATACTCAACCCTGTAGATAACCCCACATCTACTGGGGCAACCTTATCTCCACTCTTCTCAGATCCAAACGAATCCAGAAATCGGTTTAGTGTATCTGGAACCTGTGCGACATTATCTGCTCTGGATCTCAGTCGGATAAAAAGATTAGGACCTGCATACGCTCCCGGCATCACCGGAGCATCAAAAGGAATCAGGAGCTTAAGCAGAATGGGAATGTTGAGATAATCTGAATAGAGATTAATAGCAACATCAGGAGCACCTGATAGCCCTAATTCCCAGGGTTTTCCTGACCGCACATAGAAAATCTCCGGCTGCAACGCCAAGAACTGGGGAATGAGTTCAAATTCAGCAAACATACCCAAAGTAGGAAAAACAAGAAGCCCAGGATCGAGATTGTCAACACTCTGAGATAAAGAGTTTTCAAGATCCGTCACCCCATTACCCCAGAAACTGGAAAAGGTGGTCCCAATTTTGAACCCGTAGACCGGATTATATTTCGTCAGATCAAACGCCCGGACCATATTAACTACAAGGATTACCATCATCACTACTACCATTGAAATTTTGCGCCAGAGCATAGATACCTCCCGTATCTTGTTGGATTTGAGTTCTGGTGAAAGAACATCTCGCAAAACACGGGCCACAGGGTTCATCTCCAAATCAATAGTTGACTTTTACTTTGTAGGGTCGTACAATAGATCATCTGCAAGCACCTGAAAAGAGTCGTTCAATGCAGGATTGTATTCAGAAGAAAGCTCGTTTTAGCAAAGTAGCAATAGCTTGGAGTACATGTATTAATAAGAATTCGATCCAGTTGAACAATGAAGTGCAATGGACAATCTGAGGAATCGAAGTAAACTCTGAAATAGTCTGCAAAAGAAGCTTACATGAAACTGCGTGATAAAACACTGGTCATCGTTATCTCAACATGTATCGTTCTTGAAATTGCTCTGTACTTTGGTTCACGATACGTTTTAATGAGCGGCTTTTCCAAGCTGGAGCATACGGATACCGATCGGAATGTAGGGAGAGTCCTCGATGCCTTTGCCGAAAACATCAATAATCTCAACATCAAAGCCGCAGACTGGTCAAAATGGGATGATACATACAATTTTATTGACAACCACAATGAGAAGTATGTCCGCTCCAACCTTAACGATGAGTCGATTGCTGAACTTCGACTGAATATAATGCTTTTTCTGAACAATGAACGACAGGTTGTTTTCGGAAGAGAATATGACCTTTTAGAAGAGACTGGAAAAGAAATTGATGCTAGCGTTCTCAGGGAATTACTGCAGGACAGTATAATGATTGGTCATAAGAATGAAATGAGTGTTTTTGCGGGACTAATAATGTTACCAGCAGGGCCGATGACAATCGTGTCACGCCCCATCCTGACCAGTGAGGGAAAAGGCCCGGTCCGCGGCACCATCATCTTTGGTCGCTACCTTGACAGTATTGAAATCAAGCGCATTGCACAGATAACCCATCTCACACTGCAGGTGCAGTATTATAATGACCCGAACCTTCCGGACGATATAGCACACTCCCGGGAAAAGCTTTCAGGAGAAGATCCAATCTATACTGCAGTGCTCAATGAGAGGACAATTGCAGGCTATACCTTCCTTCCCGACATTCATCATAATCCGCTCCTTCTCATTCGTGTCGACATTCAGCGTGACATTTACGAACAAGGATGGCGCACCATGGTATATCTGGTGGTTGCAATCCTTATTGCCGGACTCATTTTCGGACTATGTATCATCGTGCTGCTCGAGATAACTGTTCTCTCCCGGGTGGCCAGACTTAATGCTGATGTCACCACCATAGGCACTTGCAAAGACCATTCCCTTCGGGTAAACATACAGGGTGTAGATGAACTAGCTGAGCTGGCAACATCAATGAATTGTATGCTTGAAGCTTTGCAACAATCTGAACAGGTTGTTGTTACCCGCAACAGAGAAATGCGTCTGATCATGAATACCGTCCGGTCAGGACTGCTCTCATTAGATGAACAGTTCAGAATCAATCCGGAGTATTCACAATCGGTAGAGACGATTCTGGGGCAGAAGCATCTGGCTGGAAAATCGTACATTGAGGCACTCGGTTTTGACCAACGACACCAGGATGATCTGGAAAAACTGCTGGAATTTCTTGAGGTCTTTCTCCAGGAACTGCTTCCCGAAGACGATCTGGCACGCCTTAATCCATTTGAAGAACTCCGGATAAAAACTGAAAACAGACATCTATGGATACGGCTCAGATATCATCTCATAAAACGTGGAGATAATCTACCCCGGCACATTCTTGTTGTGCTGGAAGATATTACCGAAGAGAAAACCCTGGCAGAGAAAGTAAAGAGATCAGAGCAGGAGAACCTGCAGCTCAAGGCGATTGCCGAAGATCCCGATCTGTTCAGAGATTTTTTTACAGAGATGAGGCAAACACTCACTCATTCAGAAGAGAGCCTTGCTGATCTATTATCCAGCCCACAACCTGGAGAAATAATCCGTGAAATGTTCCGCGACATACATACAATCAAGGGGACAGCTGGCTCATTTGGACTAACAGCGATCAGCGAAATCGCTGGGAATCTCGAGGAGAGCCTCAGCGCGCTCCGGGAGAGCGCAACAGCAAGTACTGAAGGTATCAGTACGATAAAAGAGTCTCTGAAAATGCTCTGGCAGGAAATACGAGCTGTCGCTGAAAGTACCCGGGAAATTCTCGGCGATGAACATAATGAAAGCAATGATATACAGATCAGAGTCTCAGCAGAAAAGCTCATGCATGAACTTTCTATCATAAAGGAGGTTCTGAGCAGTGAGCTGATCGACACAAACATAACTGAACGTTTGCAGAGGAAGATAGCTTATGAGTTCATGAAACTCCGGACTGTTCCGGCAAGGAGAGGTTTAGCGAAGGCGCTAAGAATTGTCCCCGCACTTATCAAGCGCCTGGAAAAAGATGTTTCCTTTCACCTCGATGGTGGTGATACCGCGATAGATTTCCAAACAGCACGTGAATTATCTACTCCACTGATTCATCTGATCCGAAATGCTTTTGACCATGGAATCGAACCTGTCGATGTGCGGTTAAGGATGGGTAAAAATGAACAAGGTAGAGTAGAAATTAAGATCAGTAGTGAAGAAGACCATCTGATTATTGTGGTTCAGGATGACGGACGAGGGCTCGATCCGGAACTGCTGAAACAGTTTGCCCTGCATAAAGGCATGCTCTCCCAACAGCAAGCCGCTACCCTTTCAAATGAGGATGCTTATGAACTCATATTCAGACCCGGATTCTCCACCGCCAGAGGTGTCAATGATATTTCGGGGCGTGGAATCGGCATGGACGTCGTACTGGCATCTGTGCGGGATAAACTGCAGGGTGAATTCTTCATCAGTTCCCAAACACACACCGGGACTGCATTTACTATTAAAATCCCGGTAAACAGATGGATAAGCCTGCCGGAATAGCCCGTTTTTGCAGACACCAGGAATTCAATACCCCACGGGATAGTATTATAAACGAAACATAATTCTTAGCGGTTCGTAGTATCTGAAAAATTATCACTACCTTGAAAAAGTAATTCATCCTTAGCCGGGATGAATTTATTTTAACCCGCATGAAAAACATGACTCTGCCTGAAAAGCTCATTTACCCCCTCTCCGTTCAGATTTCCCAATCATCATCCATCCCTTATTTCCTTAGTCCGCCCTGATCCCTTAAGTACTTGAATTTGCACACAGAGTTGCTATTTATCTCATTCTTTAAGCATAAGGAGTACCATCTCGTGAATTTCCATCAGGAAATAGGTCGAAGAAGAACGTTCGCCATAGTATCTCACCCGGATGCGGGAAAGACCACCCTGACAGAAAAACTTCTGCTCTACGGGGGTGCGGTTCAGCTTGCCGGATCAGTGACCGCCCGTAAAAAGGAACGTGCCACCGTTTCAGACTGGCTTGAAATAGAACGCAAGCGTGGCATTTCAGTCAGTTCGACCGTACTCTTCTTCGATTACAATGGATATCGGATTAACCTGCTCGATACTCCTGGTCATAATGATTTTAGTGAAGACACCTACCGCGTACTCATGGCAGTAGATTCGGTAATAATGGTAATCGATGCAGGAAAAGGGATTGAGCAGCAAACGAAAAAACTCTTCGAGGTATGCAGGAGAAGAAAGATACCTGTCTTTACCTTTATCAACAAAATGGACCATCCGGCCCGCAGCACATTATCGATCCTTGACGAGATCGAGCAGGTTTTGAAGATCAATGCCTGTCCGATGAACTGGCCGTTGGGTAGCGGAGCTGATTTCAAAGGAGTATGGGATCGGAGAACAAAACTGGCACACCTGTTCCAACGAGCTATTGGAGGTGCATACCGTGCCCCGGTCAGCACCTGCGGGCTCAATGATCCCCAAATTCGGGAGGTGCTATCTGAAACTGTCTTCAATACCATATATGAGGAGCTGGAAGTAATAGAGCAGGTTGGAACTGAACTCGATGTACACGATGTGGCACAGGGCAACACCACACCAGTTTTCTTTGGTAGTGCAGTGAACAACTTTGGCATTCAGCTACTTCTTGACGGCTTTATCGAGTTTTCTCCACAACCCCAGGCACGGGCGGCAAATATCGGTCCAGTGAAACCTGAAAGCAACTACTTCTCAGGATTCATCTTTAAAATTCAGGCAAACATGGATCCCCGCCACCGTGACAGGATGGCCTTTGTAAGAATTGTTTCCGGCAAGTTTACACGCGATATTTCAGCTACCCATGTCCGCACCGGAAAACGGGTCCGCCTCTCTAACTCCAGCAACGTCTTCGGCAGAGAGAGAATCACCACCGATGAAGCATTCCCAGGAGATGTAATCGGCATTATCGGTGGAGATTATTTTTCGATCGGTGACACATTGAGTGAACATGAAAGTTTGACCTATCACGAAATACCCCGGTTTTCACCGGAATGCTTTGCATACATCTATAATCCGATCCCCTCAAATTACAAGCGTTTCCAGTGTGGTATCGAACAGCTGGTTCAGGAGGGATTGGTACATATGTTTACAACATCACAAACATTGCAGAAGACACTGATCCTTGGTGCTGTTGGGCCACTTCAGTTTGACCTTGTTCAGTATCGCCTGGAATCAGAGTACGGAGCAGTTTCGAAGGTTGAGAAGGCACCCTGGAGCATTGCCCGTTGGATTACAAATGTTAATTTCACTCCGGCAAATCTGTCTCTTCCATACAGTTCCGTACTGGCAAAAGACAGAGATGGCAGGGTTGTGGTGTTATTTGAACGGGAATGGCACCTCAGTAACTTTCGTGAGAATAATAAAACGATAGAACTGAGCGAAACGCCATCGGAGTAGACCTGAGTGACTTTTTAAAGAGGCGGAAATGAAATTCCGCCTTATACTTCTGAAAAAAAACATCTACCTTTTCAGAGCCTTATCATGACTCCCCACAGCAGGAAGTGTAAAAGTAAATATACTACCTCCACCCGAAGCATTTTTTACCCCGACCTGGCCATTGAGTTTTTCAGCGATTCTTTTCACTATTGATAAACCAAGACCAAATCCTTTTTTTGATTTTTCCTTTCGAGACTCATAACTTACGAATATAGTATCGATCTGTTCCGGTTTTAAACCGGGCCCATTATCTTTAACCCAGAACGTAATATTTGCATCCTCACGCACTGAGGCACCAAGCTCAATAACTGGTGGATCTCCACCATATTTTACCGCATTGCTGATATAGTTAAACCAAATCTCTTCAACCCAGTCTGAAAACCCAAGCGCAGCTGGAAAACTCTCCGGAACAAGAACTACGGCTCCTGATCTTTCGATTATTCCATCCAACCGCTCCAGAACTGATTTAACAATTGAAACCATATCAACAGGCATCAGTGAGACCTCTTCCCTGCTGATTGTTGAAAACAGAAGTAATCCATCGATGATGTGATTAATCTTGTTTCCTGTCTCTGAAATTCTTCGTGTTGAATCGAGAATCTCTTCTCGTGTAAGTTCGTCAAGGTCCTGATAAAGAAAGGTACTGAATCCGGTGATCACTGCTATAGAATTTTTAATATCATGCGCCAGAGTATGAGCAAATGCATCTAGTGCTTGATTGCGATCTTGGAGAGCCTGCTCGGCTTGTTTACGAAATGTTATATCACTGATAAAGGATACAATGAAAAAATTATCAGCGGTTTCAATATAACTCAAGCTTATTTCCACCGGAATCTCCCTACCATCACTACGCAACCCCAACAGATCAAGCCCCATCCCCATAGGACGTATTTTGGGCTCCCTGAAATAGTCACGCATGTGTTGTACATGGATCTGGTGAAAACGCCAGGGAAGAATGATGTCGTGATGTTTTCCAATCATTTCTGTTTTGGAATACCCAAACATCCGCTCAGCACGAGCATTAACCAGTAAAATGGTACCGGTTTTATCTATTATCACAACCCCCTCAGCAAGAGATTCCAGAAGTGTACGGATTGTTAAATCACCCTCGAACATGCCGGATGCAAAGGCGATCTGTTGCTTAATCAGCAGCTCTTTTTGTTTATTTTCCTGATCTTTCTCCTGCTTTTCTGAGTCGGGCATACATAACCCCAAAGACAAACTGTGATTCGATTGGAGAATCTGAAGAAGAAGAAAAAGCAATGATCGTTCCAGTGATAGAGTTTTCACAACTCTGCAAAGCATCTCACTCTTTCAGAATTTTCAGAGAGAATTTGGATTGCGAAACAGTAAACCATGGCAGAATAGAAGCTGATACTGCAGCTGCTACGATCTCTGACAACAAGAGTATTCTCAACAGAGAGGGGAGCCCTTGGAGCATGTGCTGTTACAACGAGTGCGGGAAGAATTCCTCCCATTGTTCGGGCCAGAGCAAAAAGAAGATGCTCGAGCATCAGCAAATTCCCGTATCTATTTTTCCGCTGCTGTAGGAAAAAGTTGGCAAAGGAAAAGCAACCAGGACTATCGGGTGTGTTGTCATCGACACCAAACGAGTGCTGGTCGACTCACTCAGTTTCTTTTCTCTCCCGGAATCGTGAATAACCACCCATAACTTCACCACCAGTAATCATATCTACCACCTGTAATCCAGCCTGCATCGATGGCCAGATTCCATGGGAAAATTTTGGCTGAAACAACCCTTTTATTGGTGTTCGGGTTTTAAGCCGCTTCAAACCGAAGTTCTGAGGATAGGGAGACATATCGTAATTCGATCCACCTGGCGATCCGGAGTAGCGCTCAAATGTTGCTGGTGTTGCGATATCCCGGATCACAATATGACTGGAGAGGTCTGGAATAAGATAGCGCTCCACCTGCTTTATGTAGAAATCAGCTATGTCATTTTTCTTCCTGGTATATTGATTATAATCGGTTTCCCGAAGCGTTTTCCAATCAGCCATGGGCATCGGAACAACCCGGATTATGATGCTTGGTTTTCCTCCGATGGTAAGAGATGGACAGATAACGGCAGTGTGAAAACAGTGTTCATCCAGTATGTGTTCACCACGATCAAATGCCTGAAACAATTTTTCGAATGTTCCTTTGCCCGTCGTAATGACATTGTACCCACAATCCAAGCCTAATGCTTTGAGGTCAATGGTTGAATCGAGTCCCAGACTGATCGTCATAGCTGAGGGAGACATCACCACGGATTCCACCTTTGCAGAATACTTCGGATCGATCTCTTTTATGGCATCAAGGCCCAGAAGTTCTTTCATTGCACGTTTTGTGTCAACAGTTGTAATAACATTTTCAGCCGAAATGATCTCCCCGGTATCAAGCTCCACCCCCGTAACAGTACCGTTTTCAGTAAGGATTTTTTTGACACAGGCCCGTGTTCTGATAGAGCAGCCAAGTTCAATTGCCTTACGTTTCATTGCCTGGGGAAGGTGTATGAACCCGCGTTTTGGCCGCCAGGTGCCTAGTAGTGATGCATTCATCGCTGAAGCAGTCATAATAGCTGCAGTCCGCTCTGCAGGCAAACCACTGAATGCAGCGAATACATCGAAAATATCAAGAAGTTCCGGATCAGAAAAACCGAAACCCCTCAGGTATGCAGAGAAGGTTTTTCTGCTGTTTTTTACCAGTTTAGGACACCGCCAGACTGTTTTTAGCAAATCGATAAAAGAGGGTTCAAGTTTCAGATAGTGCAATTCGCCGAATAACGATTCTGAGTAAGCAAAAAACTTCTCTATGGCCCTGCGCTGAGCCGGATACCGTTCCAGAAGCATCAATTTAAATTGGTCAATTCCTGACGGAATGCGAATCTCTTCTGTATTCCCGCTTTTCACCAGAAATATCCGGGCAAAATATCCTTCAAAACGTTTCAATTCACAATCAATTTCCAGATAGGTAAAAAGCTCAACTGGATCAGGAATGAGTTGCGCAGTGTCAAATAAGTAACCACCCCGCCTGAAAGATGTTACCATACCGCCGACAATCGGTTGCTTTTCAAGAAGAAGAACAGGATAACTGCTTGCATCCCTGTTTTTTGCCCATGCTATCGCAGAACTGAGACCGACAATGCCACCACCAATAATAACGAGAGAGTATTTTTTTCCAGAACCTTCACTCATAAATGCTTTCCATTCTGGTGAAATGTTTAAGTGTTATACCCTGATCCACAATGCAGCTGTTGAACAAAACTCTGATACACACTTATAGTACTGAACCTATTTTGCAGGGGATCACAAAAATCCTTTTTACCAATAAATATAATTGTAAACCGCCAATGTAGTGACATTTGCCTGTCCCACAGCCCGTGAGGTAAAAAGTAGTCTCTGGTGGGCGGTCAACTGTGAGGAGTGCCAGTAATGATTTCACACCTATGTGCCGCCACTATGTCAGCTTTCCTTTTTCAAAGAGACAAATCAGCTCTCCGGTAGCTTTCTCATTCACAAATCGTAGCCAGTAGGGTACATTTGATACTTTTGTCAAATTCCGGAATAGGCATACCAGTATCTACGGTAACCTTTACGCATTGAAGCTCCACAGGCATTTACCACTACGCCCGAGTACCGGAAATTCAAAGATATAGACTACCAATGTTGATCTTGTTCATTCAGAAACACATATAAATTTAGCGGATATGCTCAATTTATGGTATTTTGTTAGTATCTTCAGATCTGGAAGGAAACTGGTATGCCTGCACGCTCTATCGTTTCTGCGATTCTCAGTATCATGACGATTTTTTCGATTCCTCTGGCAGTGCCCGTCACGTTTTCCGGGTCAGTGCGAACCACGAGTGGATTACCGGTGCAGAAGGCGCGGGTACTTCTCCAGGGCACGACAATTTTTACCTACACCGATTCGCTTGGACGATTTTCTTTCACCGGTGATGTCGATGTCACATCCCTGGCTACAGTTATCCATTCCCGCCCAGCATCACCAGTTTTAATTTTCGCGGAAAATGGCATCTTTTTGAAAACAGCATCAGCCGGGAACATATCTGCTGAAGTGTTCTCTGCAGATGGCCGCTCAATTGTCAAAAAAGTTGCTATTAATGTTCATCAGCTCCAAATTCCTCATCTACCTCATAAAACAAATGCTGTACGATTTCTTCGTGTACAGTTTAATGAAAATACATATACCTGGCGAATACTGCAGATAGAAAACCAATATGGACACACTCCACATTGCATAATTGCTCAAAACAGGAGCAATCGAACTGCATCAGTAACAAGCGCTCTGAGTGTTGCAGCACCCGGTTTCAAACCGGATACAATTGCAGTACAAAGCGATGCATCATCAAACATCATTTGTACACTGGTCCAACAGACCTCCGATTTACGCAGTTCATTTCAGACGTTTTATGAAGGGTGCGGCATCATAAAAGATATCAGCACATCTGAATTCATAGAGCTGGAGCATTCAAAAAGAATCCATATTCTTCTCTTTGGAGAGGGATATCTGGAATCTGACCTGGATACAAGGAAATATGAGCAGGATCTCGATCTTTGGTACTGGTCAGTTTTTAATCTTGACCCGTTAAGCTCGTTCCGTGAGGCATTTGTAATATGGAAATACCCGATTGGCTCCAATGAACATGTTAATCCAAATGGAACTGCCAACACGTTTTTTAAAATACCTCTCTCCGGATCTGCTATTGGCAGTGGATTCTCTGAGGTAACATCAATTGTCTGGAATCTTCTTGGGAGTTTTCCTTTTTCGCCTGCAGTCTTCTACCCCT
>OBJA01001844.1_pt1 | contig 13441 bp, 5 predicted proteins | sample 1519751 | NCBI WGS metagenome assembly OBJA01 (sample SAMEA3881238, study PRJEB22517) | soil metagenome | biome: lake sediment; feature: soda lake sediment; material: sediment, water from around vicinity | place: India | collected 2013-12-23 | depth 3 m | reverse complement strand
GTCAACGACCCGCCCGTTTCGACCAATGACATCCTTACCGTTGAAACCGGTGCCCCGACGCTGCTAAGCCTGAATGATTTCGGCGACTACAGCGATCCCAACGACAATCCGCTGGCGCTGGTCAAGATTACCAGCCTGCCCGATACGGGTACCCTTGAGTATTCGGCTAACGGTACCGATTGGAGTTCGGTTACTGTAAATCAGGAAATCACCGCCGCCGACATCAACGCCGGGCGCTTACGTTACACAACCGAGATCGTGAGCGATGTGAACATCGGTTTCGCGGTTTCCGATGGCAAGGATTACAGCGTCAGCACCTACACGCTGGCGATCACCGTGAAGGAAGGGGCGCCGGTCGCCAACGACATCGACGCCGACCCGGCAGTCGAGGCGGGACTTGATCCCGATGGCACCCCGATCGGTGGCCCTTCAACCGGCTCGATTCTGCCGGACGGCTCCAGCCTGAAGCTGACCTTTATCGGCAACACCCCCGTTGCGGAAAGTGGCGACACCGTCATTCAGGGGCTGTACGGCACCCTGACGGTGAAGGCGGACGGCAGCTACACCTACACCCCCAACGATGAACACCCGGATGTAGATGCCTTGAATGTGGGCGATTCACTGGCGGAAAGCTTCCGCTACACCATCGCTAACTCAGACGGTGTCACTGACAGTGCCATGCTCCATGTCAGCATCAACGGCTCCAACGATGCGCCGGTGGCCAATCCAGATGCGGCGGCGTTGAAGGAGTTGGAAACGCAGCAGGATGGCCATTACGGGCAGGTATCGGGCAATGTGCTTACCAATGATACTGATGTGGATGATACTGATCATACGCTGAAGGTGGTGATTGGAGATGGTGACACGATTGAGGGTGACGGGGTTTCTGTCAACGTCTTTGCAATATCTCCAATTACAGCAACGACGTACGCGGTAACTGATGCAGGTGGTAACAACTGGACATCGGTCATAAGCAATAGTGTGTATGCATCATTCAGTTATTATGACTCTGACAATAACCTGCAAGTAGCGAAGCAGCTTGATGGTGTTACAGACTTGAAGGTCATCAGAACAGGCAGTGGCCAGAATGCCACTCTGGTATTTGATGAGTCGGCGGCGCTTTATCAATTCCCGGAAGGCACGGTCTTCAGTTACACCGATGGCAACACCGCCCTGTTCACAGTTGCCATTACCAGTGTGACCGTCGATTCATCCAATGAAATTACCGTCACCAGCGGCGATCTTGAGTCGATTGCGGTTGGGTATGTTGTTACAGGTAATGGAATCCCGGAAGACACCACTGTAACCGCAATCGATGGCAACACCATAACGCTCAGCAATCCTGTTCAGATCGAAAATACGGAGCTGACGTTCACCGATCCAAACAGCGGCACGGCACCAACAGCCGGTGACGATGAGATGCTGCTTGCCGGCACCCATGGCTATCTGCGCATTGCCGAGGATGGCTCATACACCTACACCCTGACCGACAACTCCCTGGATGCCGGCCAGACCGCAATAGAGAGCTTCACCTACAAGGCCACGGACGGCACCAACGAAAGCAACGAAACCACGCTGACGATTACCGTTGATGGCACCACCGCTGTCCCCGGCTTCACTGTCACCGATGATACCTTCACGACCAATGAAGATGAGGTACTGACAGCTAATCTGCTGGACAACGATGCCGATGCCACCACGGTAACGGGCTTCACCTGGGGTGATCAGGCCGGAACGGTTGGGACTCCGTTGACCATCGCGGGGATCGGTACGCTGACTGTCGCGAGTGATGGCGCGCTGACCTTTGATCCAGCCCAAGACTACAACGGCCCCGTCCCCGTTATCACCTACACCGCCAGTGCAGGTGGTGCCGAGCGGGCCTCGGCCACGGCCACCATCACCATCACCCCGGTGAACGACGCGCCGACCAGCACCGATGATACGATCACCGTTGCCGTCAACACCCCGACGCTGCTCACCCTGAGCGATTTTGGGGAATACGCTGATGTGGATGGCGATCCGCTGGACAGCATCAAAATTACCGCCTTACCCGGCGTCGGAACGCTGGAGAAGCTGGATAATGGTGACTGGGTGGCGGTTGCAGAGAATGATACCTTCACCGTTGCCGATATCGCCGACGGCAAGCTGCGCTACACCACCGATCCAGGCGCGACGCAAACCAACAACTACGCCACCGTTGGCTTCAAGGTCAACGACGGTACGGTGGATAGTGAAGACAGCTACCCCCTGAGGGTTCACGTCATCGAGCAAGCGGTTCCCTTCGGTGACCCGCCGGTCAATACGATCCCAGCAGCCCAGACCACCACCAACTACGAGCCTCTGACCATTTCGGGTCTGTCGGTTGATGATCCGAACGACGACATCGCCACCGTCACCCTCTCCGTCGCCAATGGCACCCTGAGTGTGACCGTGAATGATGGCTCGGCCACCGGCAATGATAGCAGTACGGTTGTCCTGTCTGGTACCAAGGCCGAGATCAACGACATGCTCGCCACCCTGATCTATACCGCAAATCAGGGCAGTGCCGGGGAAGACACCCTGCGCGTCCACACCGTCGATGAGACCGACCGCAGCGCCACCGACTTCGTTACCATCAACGTCACCGCCGATACCCGCGAACTGACCGTGACCGGTACCACCGTCAACGAGGCCTCGCCCTACCTGATGTTCCAGGTGGAGGGCGTTGCAGAGCAGATGGTTTCGCTGGAGCTGGCCGAGACCGGTAGCGGCGTTGGACATGCCACCATCGGGCAGGATGTGTTGCCGACCTTCGAATACTTTGACGGCACGGAATGGCAGACCTACACCAACAGTTCTTTTGTAGAAATCCCCAGTGGTGGCAGCACCCTTCTGGTGCGTGTTGCCGTCTTGCAGGACAACCTCAACGAAGGCGCTGAAACACTCAAACTCATCGCCCGCAACACCAATAGCGATGCCTTTGAGGGCAATGGCACCATCATCGATGATGGGATCGGCGATATCTTTCTTGGCAACAACACCACCAGTACGCCGAATAACCCGAATGATAACGACCCTGACGGCCCCAACTACACCGACCACCTTGATGATGACAGACCGATCAGTGTCAACCACATCGCGGTCAACGAGGCCTCACCCTATGCCGTCTTCACGGTGACCGGTGCCGAAGGGCAGACTGTACGGCTCGCCCTTGAGGACGGTACCGCCGGTTTGGCGACCGCATCACCGGCAACGGACGGCAGTGAAGACTTCGGCCCCGGTCTGGAGGTGTGGAACGGTAGTGCGTGGGTTGCCTATACCCCAGGTGACGATGTGACCGTTGGTGCCAGTGGCACCCTGCTGGCTCGCACCCCGATCATTGATGACGATGTCTTCGAAAGTCAGGAAGGCTTCGCCCTCGCCGTCACCCGGCTTAGCGCCGACATGACGACAGTGCGCGGTATTGCCAGCATCTACGATGATGGCACCGGCGAGGTCTATCTGACCAATAACAACACTGGCATCCCCAACAATCCCAATGATGAAGGTTACCCGGTCGAGCTGGACGACGACCGCAGCCTCGCCTTCGCCACGGACGATGTGCATGTCAACGAGAACTCGGATTTTGTCATCTTTACCCTGACCGGCGATTCCGGGCAGACGGTGACACTGGAGGTGCTCAACACCAGTGAGAACGGTACGGTCGAGGGCAAGGCCAATATCCCGGAGGTCTATGATGGCGAAAACGTCATCAAGATCTACATGGGCGTCGATCACCAGGGTGAGCCCATCTGGGAGGCCTACGACCCGAACAAGGCGCTGCCGACCTTTGAGGAATCCGGCAAAATCATTATCGCCGTCGATATCCGTGCCGAGCAGGATAACATCTACGAAGGCCCCGAGACCTTCCAGCTCAAGGCCACCCTGGCCCATCAGGCGTTCGATGAAGACAAGACCCCTGATCAGGACGGGTGGATCACCAATATTGAATCGACCCGACCGGAGCATACGGTTACCGCCACCGCCACCATCCACGATGACGGCACAGCGGTTATCTTCACCGGCAGGATTGGTGACGGCGATGAACCGGAAACCACCACCGACAACCTCGATAACGACCGTCCCGACGAGATAACCATCACCAGCCCGACGGTCAACGAGGCCTCACCCTACGCGGTATTCACCATCACCGGGACAGAGGGGCAGGTGATTACACTGGAGCTGGCGGATGGTACGGCCACGGGTGGCGGTGTCGACTATGGCCCCGGTCTGGAAGTCTCGCTGGATGGCGGCAACAACTGGTTCGCATACGATACCAGTGTAACCGTGCCTGAAGGCGGCAGTTTCCTGGCGCGCACACCCATCATCAATGATGATATTGCCGAAGGTGATGAAACCTTCACCCTGACGGCAACCCCGGACGCGGGTGACCCGGTCGTGGGTACAGCAACCATTAATGATGAAGGCGCGGGCAAGATCTTTAACGAGGATGGCAGCGAAAACCCGGATGCACCAAAGGACAACGACAGCGTGGGGCTGATGCTTGACAAGACCACGCTGATCACCAGTGAAGACCTCACGACTGACAGCTTCACGGTAGTGCTGGATAGTGAGCCGACCGATGAGGTCACCGTCACCATCACCGGTCTGGATGAGAGCGAAGGTAGCCTGAGCACCACCGAGCTGACCTTCACACCAGAGAACTGGAACACCCCACAGACGGTCACTGTTACCGGCGTCGATGACGACGTGGTGGATGGTGATCAGAACTATACCCTGACCCTGACCGCCAGTTCGAGCGATGGTAAATACAATGGACTGACAGCCACGGTTACGGTTACCAACCAGGACAACGATGTGGCCCCTGAGCCTGAACCCGCACCTGAACCAGCACCTGTCTTGGCCCCTGAGCCAGTGGTTGTAGCACCGGAGCCGGTCGTGGCCCCGACTCCGGTCATGGAGCCAACACCGATTGTTGCAGAAGAAACGCTGCCGACCGAGCCGGAACCCTGGGATAGCGTGTCTCTGGATGAGAACTTCGGCAGCGACCACGAGCTGCGGGTGGAGCGTGACATTCCGCTGCAAACGGTGGAGCCAGGCCAGGAGTTGAGCCTGACCATCCCGACCGATACCTTCGCGCACACCGATCAGCAGGCCACCCTGACACTGGTGGCAACCATGAATGATGGTTCACCACTACCGGACTGGATGGCCTTTGATCCGACTACTGGTGAAATTACCGGCACGCCACCAGATGACTTCCAGGGTGAAGTGCAGGTACGCATCGTGGCGCGTGATCAGGTAGGTCGTCAGGCTGAGACCATCGTAAGTATTCAGGCTCCAGGCGTGGTCAATAGCACTATGGCTGATACCAGCCAGGGGGATATAAGCACTGCCGATGCCACTAACCCCAGCGGTGTAACCACCGTAGCTGCAACTAACCCAACCAATAGTCCTGCCAATGCGGACATTACAACCACTGCAAGTGGCTTCATTGTGCGAGTCGATACCACAGGCGCGGTGGATGGTCAGCATGATCTGCGCGTGGATAAGGCAATCCCTGATCTGGAGTTCAGTGAGCCGGGTAGTGCATTTAGTTATCAGATCCCCATGGATGCCTTTGTGCATACCAATGCCGAGGCTGAGGTCGCACTAAGCGCACTGATGCTTGACGGCAGTGAACTGCCGGGATGGCTGGTATTCGATGCCAAAAAGGGTGAGCTGAGCGGTATCATCCCGGAAGACTGGGATGAGGAGGAGCTGATCATCCGCATCATCGCTCGTGACCAGGATGGCCGTCAGGCAGAGACCTTGTTGCGAATTGTTCGCCAACTACAAGTCCTGGAGCCACAGGTGGTATTTGAAGGACGTCCGGAATTGGATAGCCAGCTTGCCGCCAATGGCGTGCTGGGCTGGAAAGCTGAGCAAGAGGTATTGGTGCGCCAGGCCCAGGAAGCGGCCGAGCAGTTGGAAATGGCCAAGGCTAGTTAGTGCTATCTGTCAAGTCGTCTACTGTCTCACAATCCATCGCCCAGCCCGGTCATAATCTGCTGGCGGTATTGCTGCAACTGGGCAGGCGTGCCCGCCAGGCCGAGGATGAGGCTGAGCTGGGCTTTATTTTGATCAATGAAACCCACCAGCTCAGTCCCTATCGCCAGGGTGCGCTGTGGCTGAAGGATGAAGGCGTGGTCGCCCTCTCGGGGGTGGTCACGCCCGAGGCCAATGCCCCTTACGTGCAATGGCTGGGCGGCCTGTATCGCCACTGGGTTACTGCAAACCGCACTGTGCCCTGGGTAATCCAGCCGGCCGACCTGCCCCCGGAGGCGGTGGCGGAATGGTCGCAATGGCTGCCTGCACAGGCGGTGTGTGTGCCCATTCCTGCGGTGGGGCGGCGCTTTGCCGGTGGGCTGTTGTTACTGGCACGTGATCAGGGATGGACTGAGGGTGAACTGTCACTGCTGGCTGAATGGGCAGCGATATGGGCCAGCCGGCGTGCGCTGATCGATAAAGGGGGAAGTCTGTCGCGGTTGTGGCAGAAGCTGCACGGGCGTCCTACACCAGTACATCAAACGGATACTGCACATTCCTTGAGCAGCTTGTTCAGGCGTCCCCGCACCTGGATTTGGCTGGGTGCTATCCTGTTTTTACTATTACCCATTCATCTCACCGTGCTGGCCCCAGCAGAATTGGTACCCCTCTCACCCAGCATGGTACGTGCACCTATTGACGGAGTGATCGAAGTGGTGCACGTGCAACCAAATCAGGTGGTTATCGCGGGCGCACCGCTGTTTGAGTTTGACCGCACCAGTATTCGTAATCGCTTGCTGATCGCTGAGCGTAGTGTAGATACAGTGCGTGCCGAGCTTCGCCAGCGTGCCCAGCAGGCGCTGTTTGATGATACCAGTCAAGCACAGGTGGCAATCCTGCAAGGGCAGTTGGCAGAAAAGCAGCTTGAGGTGGAATACCTGCGTGAGTTGGCCCAGCGCAGTCTGGTCAGTGCCCAGCGTGATGGCATCGTGCTGTTTGATGATCCTGCCGAGTGGATTGGTCGCCCGGTGATCACCGGAGAGCGGGTAATGGTGATCGCCAATGAACGTGAGGCCGAGGTGGAAGCCTGGCTTTCCCCTGCCAATGCCATCGCCCTGGAGGCGGGTAGCCGGGTGAGTATCTACCTTAATGCCGATCCCACCCACCCGCTACGCGCCGAGTTGCGCTATGTGGGCCACGAGGCGATGCTGCGCCCGGATGGACATTATGCCTATCGGGTACGGGCCAGTTTGCCCCAGTTGGATGAACGAACCCGCATCGGCCTGAAGGGCACCGCCAAACTTGAGGGTGTGCGCGTACCGCTGGTGTATTGGGTAATGCGCCGCCCGCTGGCGGGCTTGCGGGCTTGGCTGGGGGTTTAGGTGCTGCCGCGGCTACGCCAGGAGTTGGCCCTCTACCCAGGGCCTAGCAGCTATCTGGGTGAGCCATCCTGGTCCTTGTACGACCCGGTGCGTAACCAATTCTTTCGCCTGGATTGGCTCAGCTTTGAGATCCTCTCGCGCTGGGCCTTGGGTGAGCCCGAACACATCGTGCAACAGTTGCATACCGATACAACCTTGCAGGCCGAGCCGAGTGATGTGGAGGAAGTGCTGCGTTTTCTGTTGGAAAACGAACTGGTACAGGCCCATGACCAAGAGGCCACGGCCCGCCTGCATCAACAGCGCCTAAAACGCAGTACTCGTGTAGTTGACTGGCTGATGCATCGCTACCTTTTTTTTCGTGTACCACTGCTCAAACCGGATTGTTGGCTGAGCAAATGGCAAAATCATGTAGGGATCTTTTACAGCCGAGGTTTTCTTTGGCTTACCCTGGTCGTGTTGCTGTTTTCCCTGATAGAAGTCTCCAGACAATGGGAGCCGTTCATCGCCAACCTGGTGGATCTGTTTTCCTGGCAGGGGCTGGTGAGCTTTGCCGTGGCCTTGGTGTTTACCAAATTAATGCATGAGCTTGGGCATGCCTTTACTGCCAAGCGCTTTGGTTGCCGGGTGCCTACTATGGGAGTGGCCTTTCTGGTGATGTTCCCCATGGCCTATACCGACGTTAACGATGTCTGGAAACTTCGTTCGCGCAGGCAGCGGCTGTTGGTTGGAGCTGCTGGGATCAATGCTGAATTGATCATTGCGGTGTGGGCAACCCTGCTATGGCTGTTGCTGCCCGACGGCTTTATGCGTGGTGCGGTATTTGTCCTGGCTACTACCACCTGGATCTCGACCCTGATTATCAACGCCTCACCATTTTTACGGTTCGATGGATATTTCCTGCTAATGGACTGGCTGGGTATGCCGAACCTGCATCAACGTGCCTTCGCCGTGGGTAAGTGGCGACTTCGCAAGCTGTTGTTTGGCTTTATGGATGAGCCCCCGGAAATTCTGCCAAGACGGCGGCTACGTGGGTTGGCGCTGTTTGCCTATGCGACCTGGCTATATCGGTTAATCATCTTCATGGGGATTGCCGTGTTGGTGTACAACTTCGTGCCAAAGCCCTTGGGGCCGATTCTGGCAGCAGTGGAGCTGTGGTGGTTTATATTTCGACCGATAGTGAAAGAAATGAGTGAGTGGCGAGAACGACTGACAGAGATCGCGCAAAGCCGACGGGTACGCTGGGTATCGGCGTGGCTGTTGCTGGTGTTGGTGGCTACCCTGATGCCTTGGGATAGCCGCATCCCTGCCCAGGGTGTACTCAAACCACAGGGTTATTTCCCGTTGGTGGCTCCCGAGGGAGCACGCCTCGTTGCAATGCCAGTAATGCACGGACAGCAGGTGCTGGAGAGTGAGGTGATACTGGAGCTGGACTCACCCGATCTGGAGTATCGCCAGCGCATAATGCAGGTACGCGAGGGAACCATGCGCTGGCAGAGTGTCGCGGCGGGTGTATCAGCTGAGCTATTGGAACAACGGCACACCCTGGAAGCCGGTCGGGCCAGATTGCAGGCCGAGTTGGTGGGCGTGCAGGATGAAAAAAGCCGTTTCCAGTTACGAGCACCCATGGCCGGGCAATTTTTTCTCAACGATATTGAGTTGCAGGTGGGCAGTTGGGTCGGGCGCAATGAGCAGCTAGGCACGCTGGTGGATGCCTCTAGCTGGCAGGTGGTTACCTATCTACACGAGGCCCAGTTAGCACGTATCAGGCCCGGGGATCGCGCCGTGTTTTACCCTGAATCTGCTCAGGGTGGGCGGCTTACCTTGCAGGTGGTGCGCATTGACAGGGATGCCACCCGCATACTGGCTGATGGCCTGTTGGCAAACAGCATGGGTGGACATATTCCGGTGCGAGAGACAAGCCAGGGGCTGATCCCTGAGGTAGCAGTGTATCGTGTGGTGCTTCATACCGCAGAGGATTATTTACCCGATAGGGTGCAATTACAGCGTGGCAGACTGGTATTGTTTGGAGTGCGTAAATCCTGGTTGGGGGACTATGCCCGCAGTGCCATTGCATTGTTCGTGCGCGAAGCAGGGTTTTAGAAGCGGTTTCAAAATTGTTCTAGCACGCTGATACTGCGTTAAAAAGCCTGATCCGGTGCTCATTTACCCTATGTAAACTGCGCTCCTCGCAGGCTTTTTGCCTTGTCTAAGCGCACTATCTCTAATTTTGAGACCACTTCTAGTTGTGTCAAGTTCTGACTCTTGATCTCAGGGCTGTCAGCCTTTCTGGCCGCAACCCAAATAGCTGGAAGATCAACAGCCTCAAATAAATATCCCTCGAATTTTCTCTCTCACTGACCAAATCCTAGGGATCCCAAACTGATGAACCACCGACGCAGCACGCCTTACGGCTTATACAAAATCGCCACATCCTTGCACGGGATCTCGCAGCGCCAGCCAAATTGCCGTGCGATGAAGTGCAGGGTCTCTTCGCGGTAAAAGACCACATGGGTGGGATCGCGCCGGTAGTGCCAGTTGGCAAAACGGGCATCGTCGGTCTGGAAGCAGGTCATGATCGCCAGTAGCCCACCTGGTTTGAGTAGGTCATCCAGCCGGGCAAATTCTCTGGCGGGGTGGTGAAAGTGTTCGAACGCCTCGGTGCAGCTGATAAAGTCGTACTGACGTTGCAACACACTGGTATCGGGATAAAAAATGGGATCGTATGTGGCCATGCGATGCCCGGCCTCCTCCAGCATCATGGCCAGGGCCGGGCCGGGGCCGCAGCCGTAGTCCAGCCCCTGCCGGTTTGCTGGCAACAGTGCCAGCAGTGGTACGCTCAGGCGGGAGAGAAAGTGCCGGTAGCCGGGGTCATCGATGCCGTTGTCGTGCAGTTGGTAATAGTCCTTTTCCTGCTCCAGCGTAGGCCATTGTTCGGGATGGGTAAAGGTGGCCTGGCACGTCTCGCAACGCAGGTAATCGCGCCCGTTGCAACTCATGAAGTGCCGCACGGCAAACTGTTCACAGACCGGACAGGCAATCACGCCGATACCACCTCGCCAAAAGCCCTGACCTTACCCCACTGTGGGCCACCGTGCAAAGCTGCACCCAGCTGTACAAACCGCTGCCTCGTCATTCCTGTTACCGCGCAGATCAGATGATCAACCTGGGCTGGCTCCAAACCGGCCAGCGAGCCACTGCGAGAGGCTGTAACCCTGTTGTTTTTACTAAAAAAGATGGTTCCACTGGCACATGATTTCCTATATATTGATGGATATCATAACAGTAGGTCGCCATAGCGCCTGGAAGGATACCGCCATCAAGCCCCAACACGTCCATTATCGCTCTGACGAACACGTCAACCTGCATCAGAAACTGCGCGAAACGCTGAAGCGGGTCAACCCCAGCGATATCATCTCCACCCGACTCCACTCACGGGACTTCCTGACCTCCCGGGCCGAAGCGATCTCAATTCGCATCCGCACCCTATCGTTGATCTTTGCCGGGCTGGCCCTGCTCTGGATCCCGATCGATTTCATGCTGCTGGACGGCGGCATGTTCTGGCAGATCCTGATCCTGCGTGTGCTCTTCTCCACCTCGCTGTTTGCGTTGGGTTATTGGGGTACGAATTGCAACCACCTGACCACAGCCCGACTGCGGATCTTCCTGTTTCTGCTGATACCCAGTCTGTTTTTCCTCATCTCCCACCAGCTGTTCAACGGCTCCAGCACTGACAATGCCATCCTGCTCGGCTATGCCTTCCTGCCGCTGCTGATGATGGCGCTACTGGCGGTGGTGCCATTGACCCTGCTGGAGGGGATCAGCTACACCGGGATGCTGATCCTGTTTTTTGTCGTCACCAAGCTGCTGCTGGGCACGCTGTTCGAGCTCCAGTCACTGGCCGATCTGTGGCTCTTGTTGCTGCTGGCGCTGATCGCGCTGTGGATTCAGATGAGCCAGTTGCACATGTTGATGCGTCTCTACCGCGAGGCCACTCGTGATGCGCTGACCGGGCTGGTGAACCGGCGCGTGCTATCCACCAAGCTGGAACAGGAGATCGCCGCCAATAACGACAAGCTGGTATTGCTGTTGTTCGACCTTGATCTGTTCAAGCGCATCAACGATACCTATGGCCACCATACCGGCGACTCAGTGCTGAAGGCGTTTGCCGAGATCCTGGGCAAATTCAGCCACAAGGATTACACGATGGGCCGCTATGGCGGTGAAGAATTCATGGCCATCCTGCCCAACACCCCGCTCGACAAGGCCCGCGAGCTGGCCGAATCGATCCGCGTGGCCTGCCATGACTACAAGGTACACAGTACCGAGGACGACTCCGTGGTCATCGACTTTACCACCAGTATCGGCGTCGCCACACGCAAGCCCGGCGAGAGTGCCACCGAACTGCTGAACCGGGTCGATCAGGGCCTCTACAATGCCAAATCCTCCGGGCGCGATCTGGTGGTAGTCGCAGACTGAGTCACACCTGCCCGTTGCCATCCGCATTCGCATCCCACCCGCCACATCGTCATTGCAGGCTGAGCGAGAGGGGCTACGCTTAACAATGACTGCCCGCCATGACGGCCTGGGTATGTCGTTGTTAGGTAGAAGGGGGCAAGATGGAGTGGCTCGATGAATTCACCGGCACGCTGAGCATGCAGGCGCTGATCATCAGCGGCCTGCGCATCCTGCTGGTACTGGTGCTGATCTGGCTGGCGACCTGGGCGATCAAGCTGCTGCTGGGTCGGCTGGAGGTGCTGCTGATCGCTAAGGGCAAGGAGCAGGGCGACATTCCCAGCGAGGCGCGCAAACGCGCCGAAACACTGGTGCGGCTGCTGCGCCAGGCGGTCATCATCCTGCTCTGGATCATGGCACTGTTGATCATCCTGAATGAACTGGGGGTCGAGATCACCCCCATCCTCGCCAGCGCCGGGATTGCCGGTTTGGCCTTGGGTTTTGGTGCACAAAACCTGGTGCGCGACATTATCGCTGGCTTTTTCATCATCCTCGAAAACCAGGTGCGCGTAGGCGATGTCGCCTTGATCAACGGCACCGGCGGTCTGGTCGAGATGGTCAATTTCCGCACCATCATCCTGCGTGACCTCTCCGGGATTGTGCACGTCTTTCCCAACGGCACCATCACCACCCTTTCCAACCTGACCCGCGACTGGTCCGGCTATGTGTTCGATATCCGTATCGATTACCGGGAGGATGCCGATCGGGTGATGCAGTTGATGCGGGGTGTCGGCGAGGAGCTACGCCAGGATGCCTATTACGGCCCGCTGATGGTCGAGGATATCGAGATCTTCGGCGTGGATGACTTTACCGACTCCGCCATCCTGATCAAGGGGCGCCTGCGCACCAAGCCGATCAAGCAGTGGGAGGTGGGACGTGAATTCCGGCGCCGCCTGAAACTGGCCTTCGATCAGGCCGGGCTGGCCGCGCCATTTCCCCATCGCACGCTTCACCTAGGCAACAGGGAGATGCAGGAATTCATGCAACTGCTGCAACAGCAACGCTAACGAAACAGCATCCGTTATTGGCGCACCCGTAACTGGCTAATCCTGTGCCGCTCCAGCGGAAAGCTCATTGTCCCAGCCGAAACCCGGATCACCAGATACAGATGGGTATCGGTCACCTGCTCCAGCATCCCCCGGCGCACATGCCCATCCTCGGTGGTGGTCTCAACGATGCGGCCGACATATTGCCCGGCCTGCGCCACGGCAATACGACTGTAGGCAGGTGAGTTGCCCGCCTCGCGCCGGCGCGGCGTCGGTCGCTGCCGTGGTGCGTCAGCCGCTTCCAGCGCAGGGGGCGGCTGTTGGCCCGCCAACTGCTCCGGCACACTATCAACAGACGTCCCGCCACCCCAGCGCACCTGTTCCAGATCCAGCGTGGTGCCGTTGATACCGATCTCCATCCCCAGCACATGGGCCACCGCTTCGGGAGAATAGAACGACAAACCGGTTGGATCGAGATGGGCAGAAGGATTGAGGCGGATATCCACTACCCCGCCCTCAAGCATAAACTGCCGGTAGACAGTGGCCTGTTCCTCG
>OBJA01001843.1_pt1 | contig 13444 bp, 15 predicted proteins | sample 1519751 | NCBI WGS metagenome assembly OBJA01 (sample SAMEA3881238, study PRJEB22517) | soil metagenome | biome: lake sediment; feature: soda lake sediment; material: sediment, water from around vicinity | place: India | collected 2013-12-23 | depth 3 m | reverse complement strand
CGCCAAGAAGGTCGGCGACAGCGTCAAGAAGGACGAAACCATCGCCGAGATCGAAACCGACAAGGTGGCGCTGGAAGTTCCCGCCCCCGCTGACGGCGTGATCCTCGAATGGCTGGTGAAGGAAGGCGACTCGGTCACCCCCGGTTCCGTCATTGCCCGGATCGGCGCTTCCGGCGCGGCTCCGGCCAAGGCGGCTGAAGCCCCGGCCAAAACCGAAGCGCCGAAAGCCGCTGCCCAGCCGGCTGCCACGGGCGACCGTCCTGTGTCTCCGTCCGTGCGCCGCATTTCCGCCGAGGCCGGCGTCAGCCCGTCCGACATTCCCGGCACGGGCCGCGATGGCCGCGCCACCAAGGCTGATGCCCTGGCCTACGTCAATCAACCGAAAGCAAGCTCCTCGACCATGTCCGACACCGCTGCAAAGCCGCCGCGCGAAACTGGCCCCCGTGAAGAACGTGTACGGATGACGCGTCTGCGTCAGACCATCGCCCGCCGCCTGAAGGAAGCTCAGGATACGGCCGCGATGCTGACGACCTTCAACGATGTCGACATGTCGGCCATCATGGACCTGCGCAAGAGACACCAGGACGCCTTCGTTGCCCGCCATGGCATCAAGCTCGGCTTCATGAGCTTCTTCGTGAAGGCCGTGGCCAACGCCCTGAAGGAAGTTCCGGCAGTCAACGCCGAGATTGATGGCCAGGACATCATCTACAAGAACTATTACGACATCAGCGTTGCCGTCGGCACGGAGAAGGGCCTCGTCACGCCCGTCCTGCGCGGTGTTGACGAGATGTCGCTGGCCGGAATCGAGAAGGGCATTGCCGATCTCGGCAAGAAGGCCCGCGACGGCGCCCTCACCATCGGCGACCTGCAGGGCGGCACCTTCACCATCTCGAACGGCGGCATCTACGGCTCCCTGATGTCGACCCCGATCCTCAACCCGCCGCAGTCCGGCGTGCTGGGCATGCACCGCATCGAGGACCGCCCGATCGTCCGCAATGGCCAGATCGTCATCAAGCCGATGATGTATCTTGCCCTCAGCTACGACCACCGCATCGTTGACGGCAAGGAAGCCGTCACCTTCCTCGTCCGCGTGAAAGAGGCGCTGGAAGATCCCGAGCGGATGCTGCTGGAAGTCTAGGCGCGCGTCGCCGTCCAGCCGCGGATCAGCGCGGCCTGAAATACCGGGGCGGGGGGCGTGAAGCCTCCCGCCTCAATCATTTGGGCGACCTGTTCCGGCCCATGGGCGGCAAACTGCTTGCCATAGGCGTTCAGGTAATTGGCCCGGTTTTCCTCCGTCTGCCCCCCAAGGCGGAAGATATCCATCCAGAGGCCCATGACGCCTGCAAAGCTGGGCGCGTTATCATCCGTGCTGAGATCAACATTGATGAAGCGGGCCCCCGGCTTCAGGCGGGCGGCAATGTCTGCAAAATAGGCCTGGCGCGCGGCGGCATCGGTGAGGAAGTGGGAGACGAGCAGGCTCGTGGCCCCGTCATGCGCCTCCACCGGTGTTTCGGACACATACGCCTCATGAAAGCTGCAACGATCTGCAAAGCCTTCGGCCTCGGCATGGCGGCGGGCGATGGCCAGCATCGGCGCGGAAGGGTCCACCAGCGTGAAGCGCCAGCCGGGATGGCGGGGGGCAAGATAGCGCACTTCGGCGCCCGTGCCCGCCCCGGCCACCAGGATGCGTGCCTCTTCCGGCAACGGGCTGAGATAGGCATCGGTCAGAAGGTGCATACAGGCCTGAATTCCGCTGAGCGCGGAGAATTGGGTATCATAGGCCTTGGCATGGTCTTCACTGAACGCGCCCGAGAGCGCTAGGGACGGGCGGGGAGGGCTCATACGAAACTCCGTTAGTTACGAAATATCCTCCTCCCCTATGGCCTTTTGCCGGCGCCGGCAAGGGTTGATCGCGCGCTTGAAGGTTTCGGCCTTGTAAAATGCCGTTTAAACATGACCTTGGAACAACAGAACAAAGCCCCGATCGGAGGACTGCCATGAGCGATTCAGATTACATCCCGCCCAAAGTCTGGACCTGGAACAAGGATGCGGGCGGCCGGTTCGCCAACATCAATCGCCCGATTGCCGGTCCCACGCATGAGAAGGAACTCCCCGTCGGCAAGCATCCGCTGCAGCTCTATTCCCTGGGCACGCCCAATGGCGTCAAGGTCACCGTGATGCTCGAGGAACTGCTGGCGCTGGGCTATTCGGGCGCTGAATATGACGCCTGGCTGATCAATATCGGCAATGGCGACCAGTTCTCCTCCGGCTTTGTCGACATCAACCCCAACTCCAAGATCCCGGCGCTGTTTGACCGCTCCACCGAGGCAGGCGTGCGCGTCTTCGAATCCGGCGCGATCCTGATGTACCTTGCCGAGAAGTTCGGCGCCTTCCTGCCGAAGTCTCACCCCAAGCGCGCCGAAGCGCTGAGCTGGCTGTTCTGGCAGATGGGCTCGGCGCCTTTCCTGGGCGGCGGCTTTGGCCACTTCTATGCCTACGCCCCGGTCAAGATCCAGTACGCGATCGACCGCTATGCGATGGAAACCAAGCGCCAGATGGACGTGCTGGACCGCCACCTCGCCCATCATGAATACATGGCGGGCGACGAATACACGATTGCCGACATGGCCATCTGGCCCTGGTATGGCGCCTTGGCGCAGGGCATCCTCTATGAGGCGGGCGAATTCCTCGAAGTGGAAAGCTACAAGAACGTCCAGCGCTGGACGAAGCAGATTGCCGAACGCCCCGCCGTCCAGCGTGGCCGCATGGTCAATCGCGTCTACGGCAAGCCGGAATCCCAGCTCTGGGAACGCCATGACGCCAGCGATTTCGACACCAAGACGCAGGACAAGCTGCAGCCTGGCAGCTAGGCCGTGTTCGGACTGTTCGGGAAGAAACAAGCCGCCTTCGATCTCGCCGAGGGTAACCGCCATGTTGCGCCGGGCCTTGCCTTGCTGGAGGCCGGGAAGGGGCGCGAGCTGGCTGAGCTTTATGCCGGCCTGCCGCCGCCAGACCGTATCCATTTCCTCGATGGGCTCGGTCAGCTGTCGGAGATCGGGGCGCCCCTGCCGGCGCTGAACGATCATCCCGCGCTCTATGCCATCGCCGGGGCGCTGCATTACGTCTGGGCCCACCGCTTGCGCGGCTTTGCCACTGCAGACCGCACCAGCGACACGCAGGTGATGGACATGGCCGAGATGGCCGCCGTCGCCGAAGACCTGCTGGAAGCGGCTGCCGAAGCAACGCCCGGTGACAGCGCGCTGCATGGCTTCCGCTTTCGCGCCATGATGCTCACCGGCGCCCCTGCGGGTGGCTTTGAAGCGGCCACAGCGGATCTGCGCGCCACCGGCGAGGCCAATGTGCTGGCCGAGCTTGCCCGGATGAACTACCTCGCCCCCAAATGGCATGGCAGTGTCGGCGAGATGCACGCGGCGGCCGAAAACGCCATGGACGGGGCGCCGAATGCATCTTTTCTGGCGCTGAAGGCGCGCGCCTGGATCGAGGAATGGCTTTACCAGACCGCCATGAATGACGATGAGGCCGAAATCGCCGCCTTCCGAGAGAAGGTGAAGTCAGATGCTTTCCGGGCGGAGATTGCCGAACTCGACGATCATTTCCGGCAGCGCTTTACTGCGGGGCCGGAGCTGTCCTTCGCCGAGGCCGGGTTTGCGCACAATAATTTCGCCGTGCTGCTCGCCCTGTTCAAGGACACGGCACGCCTCAAGCCCCACCTTTCGGCGATCGGCGCCACGGCCTTCCAGACGCCCTGGGGCTATATCGCCGGGCGCAATGTACCTGCCATGATTGCGCGGCTGCGCGCGGAAACCGGCCTGCCAAAGCTCAAGGCCTGAGCTGCGGCGCAGCGCCCCGTTCCCTTGCGGCGGGGCCGATGCCCATATAGGGCAGGGCGAAAGAACTGAGAGGCCGCATGACGACCTATACTTCCGACGCGCGCAAGCACACATCCGACACCGCCGAGACGATGGCGGATGTTCGCTATGAGGTCGACCGGATCGACCGCCTGCTGGTCGAGATCCTGGCCGAGCGCCAGTCGATGATGGACGCTGCTGCCCGCATCAAGGGCGCCCGCGCCGCCGTGCACGACCGGGCGCGGATTGAGGATGTTGTGGCCAAGGTGAAGGCCGAATGCGCAAGACACGGCCTTTCTCCTGCGATTGCAGAGCCGGTCTGGCGCACCCTGATCGACCGCTGCATCGCCTATGAATTTGAACGCTATGACGCGCTGCGTCTGGCGGCAGAGGCCAAATCGTAAGCTGCGCGCGCGGCCGCTTCCAGCGTCTCGCCCAGGGCTTCCTTCACATCGCTGAGCAGCACGGCTGCATGCGCTTTGCTGGGCGCGGCTTCTGCCCGTCCCGCCTTCTCCGCCCGCTCGCAGGCCACTGCCAGCTTCAGCGCGCCGATGCCCAGGCTTGCGCCTTTTAGGGTATGGGCCGCATCGGCCCATTGCCGCGCCTCGCTCATCGGGTCCAGCAGGCGCGACCAGAGCTGGGCCTGTTCCCGGAAGATGCCGATCACCTCCAATGAGAGATCGGTATCATTCCCCGTCATCGCGGCCAGATGGGCAAGGTCCAGAACGGGCAGGGGCGTGTCAGCGGGCATCAGGGGCTCCTATGGGCCGGGTCAACCTGATCGGGCGCGGTTAGCAGGGCGTTAACCTCGCTTGCTGGGGCAGTTTCTTTCAACCCGGACAGATTGCCCGGCCTGTCTCTTTCTGATAATAGCGCCGCACGGGTTAAAACGGCCGCGCGCCATTGGGTTTTACGATCATGACCGAATTTCTGATTTTCGTCCGCAATCTTGTGCTGGCCGCGATCTTCGCTCTGATCGGTCTCCAGTTTGCTCCGCAGACGCCCGAAAAGGCACCCGAGGACAAGGGTGACTCATCGGTAACGCTCTCCCTGCTGCCCTGACTCGAAAAAACAGGGCATTAGCCCTCCGTCGGCGTGCAATCAGCACTCGCAGGAACCCGCAAGGCGGGTTATACAGATATTATGACGGAAGCCCCCTCTGCGCGCCGGTCCGGCCGGGACGACCTCGTCCGACACGAGGCCTCGCAGAATTTTGAAACTGCGCAACATGGTGGCGGCTGGATGGTCACGCTCGCTTATGTCTCGGCTTTTCTCTGGCTCGCAGGTCTCGGCGCAGCCCTGATCGGGCTCGGCGGCATCGGCTTTGTCAGCCAGTATCATCCCGCCCTGATTGTCGCGGCCGCCATTGGCGCCGTGGTCCCCGCGCTGCTGATGGTGACGGCTGGCCAGATGGCCCGCGCCAATCGCCGCGCCGCTGCGGCCAATGCGCTGGTGCTCGAAGCGGCCGCCCGCCTGATGGCCCCCGCGCGCGAAGCCGGCCATGAAGGCATCACCTTTGCCGAGCAGATGAAACAGTCTGCCGCCGAGATCGATCACGCGATGGCCCACGCCCTCTCCGCCATGAAGGCCATGGCCGGCGAGATCGGGGATGAGCGGCTGCGGCTCGAATCTGTTTCCTATGCGGCGGCAGACAATGCGCGCGACCTGGCAGAACGTCTGGGTGAGGAGCGTCACGCCCTCGAAACCCTGGCCCGGGATCTGCGCGCGCAGGTCACCGCGATGAATGAAGCCATTCCGCGCCAGGCCCAGCTGATGGTGTCGGCTGCCCGTGTCGCCAGCGAGGAAGTCGGCCGCGCGGATGCGGCCCTGGAGCAGCGCCTGATCGCCATGCATCATGCCGGTGAGGAACTCACCCGCCGGATGGAATCCCTGGATGATCTCGCGCGCGATGCCTCTGGCCGCACCGAAGCGCTGACCTTCTCGATCAGCCGCGTGGAAGACAAGCTCGAACATTCCCGCCGTACGGTGGACGCGGCCGTCCGCGCCAGCGAAGTGGCGGCCGCGGAAGAATGCGGTCTCCTCCGCCATCGAGGGCGCCCGCCATGCCAATGCCGAGATCAATGCCGCCACCCGCGCCGCCGCCGAAGAGGCCGCCCGCTCGCTGACCAAGCTGCGTGAAACCGGTGAGCAGGCCGCTTACGCCCTGCGCGCAGCCGGCCTTGCCGCCCGTCTCGAAAGCGAAGCGCTCGACCGTCTGGCCGGGCCGTACATGCCGGCAGGCTCTGCCGCCGCCGCAGCCCCGCTGACGCCGCCGGCCGTCCGCACACCGATTTCTGCGTCGGCGCCGCCCCAGCCTTTCCAGCAGGCTCAGCCCTTCCAGAATGGCCCGGCCCAGTCAGCGCGTCCCTCCGCCTACGGAAATGCCGCGATCACTCCGCCGGCCACGCCGCCGCGCCCCAGCATGGATGATGACCTCTTCGAGGCCAGCGCCGAAGCCATGATCGCCGCTGCGCGCGGCCATGAGGATCACGATATCCTCGATCCTGTCCCCTCCATCGCGGCCCGCCCATCCCAGGCCCCGCCCGCGCGGGAACGGGATACGGACCCGCCGGTTTCCCTGCGGCGCCGGCACGATGATGCCCCGCCCGAAACGCCGCGCCGCCGCGCCTCTGACTATGCGCCCACGCCGCCCTCCCAGGGCAGCAATGGCAATGGCGCAGGTGGATACAACAACGGCCATAACGGCAACGGCCACAGCTCCGGCAATGGCGGCGGCCCGGCCCCCTGGCGCGAGATCATTTCCGATATCAGCAAGGATCAGGCTCCGCCCCAGGCAGACCGGGAAACCATCGCCGAAGCGGTGGTGGAGCGCCTGCAGAATTCCGGTATTCCGCTGTCGGACGCTTTCAAGCCCAAGGCCAAGCGCCGCATCGCCGAAGCCGCCCAGCGCGGCGAGAAGGACCGCCACGCCGCCACCATCGAGCAGGGCGGCAAGCAGTTTGACCGCGTCGTCCAGCGCCTGCGCGGCGATCCGCGCCTGATGGACATGGCAAAACAGTTCGTCCGCTTCGAGCGGACAGACGCCCTGGCCGCGCTCGAGCAGACCCAGAGCACCAGCCGCAATGCCAGCCCGCGCCTCGCTGCCTTCCTGATGCTGGACGCCGCCCTCTAGGCGCGAAGGCTATACGCCGACGACTTCCGTGCCGGCGGCTTCTTCCTTGATCCATTTGATGAAGGCGCGCACATCCGGCGAAAGATGCCGGCCCTTCGGCCAGACCAGCCAGTAGCCGAAATCGATCGGGATCGATCCATTGGCAAAGGGTGCCACCAGCCGGCCCGCTTCCAGGTCTGCCGCCGCAATCGCCTGCTTGGCCAGCGCCACGCCCCGGCCAGCAGCGGCCGACTCGATCACCAGAATGCCCTGATTGAAGCGCGGCCCCCGATTGCCATCCACACCGCTGACGCCATGCGCCCTCAGCCAGCTTGCCCAGTCCGGGCAGGAGGGGTCATTCTCCGAGCTTTCATCATGCAGCAGTGTATGGTGGCGCAAATCTTCGGGCTTGCGGATGGCGTTCGGGCCTTCCAGCAGGCGCGGCGAGCAGACCGGCAGCACCATCTCGTCGAGCAGCTTTTCTGATTTCAGCCCCTCATAATTGCCCCGGCCATAGCGGATGGCGATGTCGGCATCGGCGGTGTTGAAATCGGTCAGCGACATGTCCGCCGAAATCCAGGCCTCGATGCCTTCATTGGCGCGGTGGAAGCTCTCCAGGCGCGGCGCCAGCCATTTGGCGGCAAAGGAGGGGGCAGACGAGATCATCACCCGCCCCTTGCGGGCAGGGGCCTGCATCACGCGGCCCGCTTCGGCAATCTTCTCGAACGCCTCGCGCACCAGCGGCAGGCTCGCCTGCGCGGCATCGGTCAGCAGAACGGAACGCCCCGTACGCTTGAACAGAGGCGTGCCGGCAAAGTCCTCCAGCTGGCGAATCTGCTGGGAAATGGCGCCGGGCGTGACGTTCAATTCCTCGGCCGCCTGCGTGAAGGAGAGGCGGCGCGCAGCTGCCTCGAAAGCGCGCAGCGCGTTGAGCGGGGGGAGGCGATCTGAGGCGTCGGACATGAATAGTTTCTCTAAATGATCGCTGTAGGGGTTGCCCGTTGCGTCTGAAGCGTCAAGGAGGTTTTCTATATCCGTCCTTGTAGTGTCACTAATAAGAAAGATAGCGCCCATGCGCCAGTTCCCGGCCTTCTTTAACCTTGAAGGTGCCCGGATCGTCGTCTTTGGCGGCGGCGAGGAAGCGGCGCGCAAGCTGCGCCTCTTCCATGCCTCGGGCGCAGAGGTCGTGCTTGTTGGCGGCTTTGACGAGGCCGCCCTGGCCGCCGAGTTTGACGACTGGGTGGATACGCGCGCGCGCAGCCAGATCGCGTCTGCCCTCGAAGGCGCCCGCCTCGCCATCATCGCGGAGGAAAGCCCCGCCCACCGGGCCGAAGCGCTCGCCGCTGTCCGCGCCCGCAATATTCCGGTCAATGTCGTCGACCAGCCCGAGGATTGCGATTTCACCGTCCCGTCGATCCTCGACCGGGGCGAGATTGTCGCCGCCATCGGTTCGGGCGGGGCCGCGCCCGTGCTCGCCAAGTCGATCCGCGCCAAGCTGGAGGCCCTGCTCCCCCAGCGCATCGGCGACCTTGCCGCGCTTGCCCGCTCCCTGCGCGGTTTCGTGGGCGAGACCATCCCCGACAAATCCGCCCGCCGCCGCTATTGGGAGCGCGCCCTCTCCGGCCCCGCCGCAGAGGCTGCCTATGCCGGAGACCTTGAACGCGCCGAAGCCCTGCTGCGCCAGCAGGCCCGCGCCGCTGGACGCGCCCGCGGCGTCGTGCATATCGTTGGCGCCGGCCCCGGCGATCCGGAACTCCTCACGCTGAAAGCCTTGCGCCTCATCCAGGAAGCCGATGTGGTTTATTATGACCGTCTCGTCAGCCCGGAGATCATCGGCCTCATCCGGCGTGACGCGGCCCGCGTGCCCGTCGGCAAATCCAAGGGCGATCATTCCGTCCCGCAGACCGAAATCCATGAGCGCCTCATCGCTTCGGCCCGCGAAGGTCTGCGCGTCGTGCGCCTCAAGGGCGGCGATCCGTTCATCTTCGGCCGGGGCGGGGAAGAGCTTGAAGCCGTCCGCGCCGAAGGCATTGAGGTGCATGTCGTGCCGGGCATTTCCTCTGCCCTCGGATGTGCCGCCTCTGCCGGCGTGCCGCTCACCCACCGCGACCATGCACAGACGCTGACCTTCGTAACCGGCCATGCCAAGGCAGGCGGCGTGCCCGATCTTGACTGGCAGGCCCTCGCGCGACCCGCGCAGACGGTCGTGGTCTTCATGGGCGTCGACACGGCGCCGGCGATTGCCGAAAAACTCGTCGCTGCCGGCCGCGCCCCCACCACGCCCGTCGCCGTCATCGAGAATGGGACACGCCCCGACGAGCTGCGCGTCTTCGGCACGCTGGCCGAGTTGCCATTCCTGGTCGAGGAAGAAGGCATTGCCGGCCCGGCGCTGCTGATCATCGGGGAGGTGGCCGGCCTGCCCGCAGAGCAGGGCCGTATCGCCTCCATCATTACCGAAGCCTCGGGCCTCGCCTGGTTCAGCCCCGACGCCCGCCAGCACACCTTCAAGGAGTCCGCCGCATGACCTCCGTTCGCCCCAAGCTCAAGCCCGAAACTCCCAAATCCATCACCGCCTGGGAAACCGCCACGGGCCGCACCGTCTGGCTGAAAGCCGATGGATCGTGGACGGAGGATGTCACCCAGCTTGGCGTCTTCACCGGCGAGGCGGCTGAAGCGGCCCTTGCTGCCGCGCTGAAACAGGAAGGCCTCGTCACCGATCCCTATTTCATGGAGGTCAGCGAGACGGGCGCAATCACCGGCCGGGAAACGCTGCGCGAGTCGCTGCGCGCGCAGTTCTCCGCAGGCGGCCTCGCCGCGTCTGAAAACGCATAGGGCACGGGCCACATGTCAGCGTCTGATCTCGGCGGTTTCACGCTCTATGGAGACCCCGTCTCCGGCAATTGCCTGAAACCCAAATGGACCGCCGATCTGCTCGGCATTCCCTACACCTGGGTGAATGTGGATGTGGTGAAGGGGGAAACCCGCACGCTGGAATTCCTGGCCATCAACCCGGCCGGCCAGGTGCCCGTGGCGCGCTGGCCCGATGGCCGCGTGCTGCCCCAATCCAACGCCATCATGCTCTATCTCGCTGAAGGCACGCGCCTCATCCCGGAAGACCGCTTTGCCCGCGCCGAGGCATTCAGCTGGCTCTTCTGGGAACAATATTCCCATGAAACCGCCATCGCCGTCCGCCGGTTCCAGAAGCATTATCTCAAGAAATCAGACACCGAGATCGACCCCGCTCTGCTGGTGCGCGGCAACAACGCCCTCGGCGTGATGCAGCAGCGCCTCGAAGCGCGCGACTGGTTTGCCGGAAATGATCTCAGCATCGCTGATATTGCCCTTGTCGCCTACACGCGCGTCGCGCATGAGGGCGGCTTCGATATCCGACTTTACCCGGCAGTCGCGCGCTGGGTATCCCGCACCGAAGATGCGCTGGGCATTCCCCATGCGCAGGAGTTGTTAGTCTAATGTACAGATACGACCAGTTCGACGCCCGCATCGTTGCCGAGCGCGTCGCCCAGTTCCGGGGTCAGGTAGCCCGCCGCCTTTCGGGAGAGCTTCTGGAAGACGAGTTCAAGCCCCTGCGTCTGCAGAACGGCGTCTACCTCCAGCTCCACGCCTATATGCTGCGCATCGCCATTCCCTATGGCCAGCTTTCCCCCCGCCAGCTGCGCCGCCTGGCAGAGGTCGCCCGCGACTATGACCGGGGCTTCGGCCACTTCACCACGCGCCAGAACATCCAGTTCAACTGGGTCGCCCTGAAAGACATTCCGGACGTGCTGGAAAAGCTCGCCGAGGTGGAGATGCACGCCATCCAGACCTCGGGCAACTGCATCCGTAATACGACCACGGATCATTTCGCCGGCGCCGCTCAGGATGAACTGCTCGATCCGCGCCCCTGGTGCGAGATCATCCGCCAATGGTCCACCTTCCATCCCGAATTCGCTGCCCTGCCGCGCAAGTTCAAGATCGCTGTCACCGCGGCCGAGCATGACCGCGCCGCCATTCGCGTGCATGATGTCGGCCTGCATATTCTCCAGAAAGATGGCGTCACCGGCTTTGAAGTCTGGGTCGGCGGCGGGCAGGGGCGCACGCCCGTCATTGCCACGCTGGTCAACTCCTTCGTGCCGGAAAGCGAGATCCTCGACTATCTCGAAGCCATCATGCGGGTCTATAACCGCTATGGCCGCCGCGATAACAAGTACAAGGCCCGCATCAAGATCCTCGTCACCGAGCTGGGCGAAACCGAATACATCCGCCAGGTCGAGGAAGAGTTTGCCGCCCAGCGCCCGCACGAGAAAATTGCGCTGACGGCGGACGAAATCGCCCGCATTCATGCCTATTTTGCCCCGCCGGCGCTGGCCGCAAAACCTGCCGTCTCCGAACGCCTGGAAGCGGCCAAGGCTGCAGACCCGGCCTTTGCGCGCTGGACGCGGGTAAACCTGCACCCCCATAAGGCGCCGGGCTATGCCTCCGTCACCGTCAGCCTGAAACCGCAGGGCATCGCGCCGGGCGACGCGACCGACACCCAGATGGAACTCGTCGCAGACCTCGCCGAAAAGTTCGGCCACGGAGACATCCGCGTCAGCCATGCGCAGAACCTCATCCTGCCGCATGTCGCGCTCGATGACCTGCCGGAAATCTACGCCGCGCTGGACGCCGCCGGCCTTGGCACGGCGAATGAAAGCCGCATCACCGACATGATCGTCTGCCCCGGCCTCGATTATTGCAACCTCGCCAACGCCCGCTCGATCCCGGTCTCGCTGGAAGTCTCGAAACTCTTCGCAGACCCCGCCTATGAGGAAGATATCGGCCGCCTGCACATCAACGTCTCAGGCTGCATCAATGCCTGCGGCCACCATCATGTCGGCCATATCGGCATCCTCGGCGTCGACAAGAAAGGGGAGGAATTCTACCAGATCCTTCTCGGCGGCCGCGCCGATGAGAAAGCCGCCCTCGGCAATATCGTCGGCCCCGGCCTCAGGGCAGAAGAAGTGCCCGGCGCCATTCACCGCGTCGTGGAGTTCTACCGGGCCCAGCGCACGTCCAAGGACGAGAAGTTCATCGACACGCTGGAACGCCTCGGCCACCAGCCTTTCCAGGAGGCGCTCTATGCCGCTGATTAAGAACGGCGCCGAGATCGCCAATGACTGGGCTTTCGTCGCCGAGGGCGAGCCACTTCCGGAAACCGGTAGGTTTTCTGTATCCCTTGGCCGTTTCCTCGCCTTGAAACAGGGCCAGGAGAACGGCCCGCTGCCCGATGGCGTGCGCCTTTCCCCGGCAGACAAGGCCGAGGATCTGGAGCCTTACCTCGCGGAACTCGCCCTCATCGAGATCGATTTTCCCAAATACACCGATGGGCGCGGCTACAGCCATGCCCAGCTCCTGCGCCGCCGCTACCAATATACGGGCGAGCTGCGCGCGGTCGGCCATGTGCTGAGGGATCAGATATTCTACATGCACCGTTCAGGGTTCGATGCTTACGAGACCGCCCGCGCTGGCTTATCTGAAGTGCTGGAAGCCTTGAACGAATACAGCGTGGTCTACCAGCCCGCAGCAGACCCTTCGGTCCCGGCCTTCCGCAGACGCAGTTGATCCGCAGGAAGGGCCCCGGCCCATGGCATTTGAAACCGAGATTCCCGAGCAGCCCGCAGCCCGGCTCGCGCGCCTCAATGCAGAGCTGCGCACGGCGTCGGCCCAGGAAATCCTCCGCGCGGCCATTTCCCGCGAATGGCCGGGCGAGCTCACCTATGTGTCCAGCTTCGGCGCCGAAAGCGTCGTCATGCTCTCCCTCATTGCCGAGGTAGACCCCTCCCTGCCGATCGTCTTCATCGACACTGGCATGCATTTCCCCCAGACGCTGGACTATAAGGATGAGGTCATCGAACGCCTCGGCCTCACCGGCGTGCGCGAGATCACGCCCAACGAGACCGAGCGCAAGGTGCTCGATCCCAAGAACATGCTCTGGAAGTCCGATGCGGACGCCTGCTGCGCCCTGCGCAAGGTGCGCCCGCTGGAGCCGGCGCTGGAAGGCTTCGGCGCCTGGATCACGGGCCGCAAACGCTTCCATGGTGGCGCCCGGATGAGCCTGCCGGTGTTTGAATATGCCGATGGCCGCTACAAGGTGAACCCGCTCGCCAGCTGGACGCAGGCCGATGTCGACGCTTACCTCGCCGAGAAAAACCTGCCGCGCCACCCGCTGGTCTCCCAGGGCTATCCCTCCATCGGCTGCTGGCCCTGCACCAAACCGGCGGCAGACCCGAGCGATCCGCGTTCCGGCCGCTGGGCCGGCCAGCAGAAAACCGAATGCGGCCTCCACGTAGACCGCAACGAACGGCCAAGGGTTTTCTGATTATTGCTTGCGGCTATTGCTGAGCCCTTCGGGCTCAGCGCCGCTGCGCCTGCGCCTTGCTTGTGGGGCGCTCCGTATTTGAGCTCATCCTGAACGAAGCCGAAGGAT
>OBJA01001842.1_pt1 | contig 13461 bp, 10 predicted proteins | sample 1519751 | NCBI WGS metagenome assembly OBJA01 (sample SAMEA3881238, study PRJEB22517) | soil metagenome | biome: lake sediment; feature: soda lake sediment; material: sediment, water from around vicinity | place: India | collected 2013-12-23 | depth 3 m | reverse complement strand
GTCGGTCTGCAGGGATTCGAACCCTGGGCCCGCTGATTAAGAGTCAGCTGCTCTACCAACTGAGCTACAGACCGTTTGTTATGTGGCAATTTGCTTCTTGCCGGTTAAGCAAAAAACCTCCAGCTTTTGCCGAAGGTTTTTATAGCTGCTATTTCATTTTAATCGTTGTCGGTTACTTGTTCCGGCTCAAGGATGTTCTTGTCAACCAGGATACGTCCGCAATATTCGCACACGATAATTTTTTTGCGGTTGGCAATGTCCATTTGGCGTTGCGGTGGGATGTTGTTGAAGCACCCTCCGCAGGCATCACGCTGAACAGTTACAACAGCCAGGCCGTTGCGCGCATTTTTGCGGATCCGTTTAAAAGCGGTTAATAGGCGCGCTTCTATTGAATTTTCAATTTTTTCAGCTTTGCCTTTCAATTTTTCTTCTTCAATTTTGGTTTCCGCTGTAATTTCTTCCAGTTCGTTCTTTTTCCGTTCCAGGTCTTCGCGGCGTTCAGCCAAAAGTGATTTTGAAGATTCGATGGCTTCTTTTTTCGAAGCGAGTTCCAGCGAAAATTCTTTTATTTTCTTTTCAGAAAGTTCAATCTCCAGTTTTTGGAATTCGATTTCTTTGCTCAATGAATCATATTCACGGTTGTTGCGCACGTTGCTTTGTTGCTCGGTGTATTTTGCAATCAACGCTTCCGATTCCTTAATTGCTGTTTTGCGGTTTGCGATTGCTGTTTCCAGTGTTTTGATGTCGTCGCTGTAATTGCTCACCCGTGTGCTTAAACCTGCAATGTCATCTTCCAGGTCTTCCACTTCCAAAGGTAGCTCACCGCGTAGTGTTTTAATTTTGTCAATTTCAGAAACTACGGTTTGCAGCTCGAAAAGTGCTTTCAGCTTTTCGCTGATTGGAACTGATTTGTCTTCTTGATACTGTGTATTCATATTTTTGAATGCTCTTATTTTCAATTTTATACCAGGTAATTCACAGGGTTGGTGGCAACCTCTGATAAACGGATGGCAAATTTAGGGAATTTTTTTGTAAGTAATTCATAAAAAACTTCTTTAGTGTATTGCTCACTTTCGAAATGCCCGATATCGGCCAATACAATTTTTCCTTCGGCCTCAAAAAACTGGTGGTATTTAAGGTCGGCGGTAATAAAAACGTCCGCTTTTGCAGCAATAGCTTTGCCGATCAGAAAACTTCCGGAACCTCCGCAAACGGCAACCGTTTTTGTCTTTTTTTGCAGTATCTGGCTGTGTCGCACCACTTTTGAGCCGAATGTTTTCTTCAGAAACTGAAGGAATTTTCTGGTATCCATTGCCTTTTCTAATTCGCCAACCATTCCGGTTCCTGTCAAAGGATTGGTATTATCTAATGAATAGATGTCGTACGCCACCTCTTCGTAAGGATGCGATTGTAAAAGTGCGGCAATAACCTGATCTCGGATGTGCCCTGGAAAAATTGTTTCAAACCGAATTTCGTTTTCATAATGAATTTCACCTTTTTTGCCAACAAAAGGATTTGTTTTTTCGCTACCGCGGAAACTTCCCTTTCCCGCGATGCTGTAAGCACACGAGTCGTAGTTGCCGATGTTGCCGGCGCCTGCTTCAAAAACCGCCTGTTGAACTGTTTCGGCGTGCTCAAACGGAATAAAAGTAACCAGTTTTTTCAATTGTCCAGGAGCTGCAGAAAGCATCCGGCAATTTTGGAGCCCGAGTTTTTCGCAGATTTTGCTGTTGACGCCGCCGTGCACGCTGTCGAGGTTGGTATGGGCAGCATAAATAGCCACGTTATGTTGGATGGCCTTGATTACACAACGTTCCACTTCATTTTTGCCGTTCAGCTTTTTTAAGCCGCTAAAAATAAGTGGATGGTGCGAAATGATCAAATCGCATCTTTTGGTAATTGCCTCATTAATAACTTCTTCTGTGATGTCGAGGGTGATTAATCCCTGGGTAATTTCCTGTTCAGGATGGCCAAGCAGCAACCCGGCGTTATCATATGCTTCCTGATAAGCAAGTGGAGCAACCGATTCAATATAATTCGTGATCTCGCTAATTTCCATGGTTCAATCTGCTTTTTGTGCTTTTTCCTTCCGGATTTCCTGCTTTCTCTCCTAGTCGAAGGACGGGGGAGGCTTTTATCAATCCATTTTATCTTTTATTTCCGTCAACATCAGCCTGATGGATTTCAGGCGGTCCACCAGGGCATGTTTGTCCAACGTATCTTCTTTGTTGTCTTTCAGTTTTTGTTTGGCGCCTTTTAGCGTCATGCCCCGTTCTTTCACCAGGTGATAAATTAGCTTGATGTTTTCAATATCGTCATTGGTAAACAGGCGGTTGCCTTTTTTGTTTTTTGCAGGTTTCAGGATATCAAATTCCTGCTCCCAAAAACGAATATGAGAGGTGTTAACCTGAAACATGTCAGCTACTTCGCCAATTGTGTAAAATACCTTTTCTATTTTGGGTTTCTTATAAGGCACAGCATGAATTATTATTGATGATTAGCGATTAGAACCTGCCGGAAGTGACTATCCGGAGCAGGCGCAAATCAATACGAATCACTGAAATCTGCGTCAAAATTAAATGAATTAATCGTATGATTGGCCCATGTTGGATGAAATCGCGATCATCCGCTCATACTCCTGCGGTGTTAAGTCTTTGAAATAGTAAAACTGAGGATTGACTGCCTTGCCGTTTTTGTGCACTTCGTAGTGCAGGTGTGGCCCTGACGATGTGCCGGCGCTGCCTACATAACCGATGACGCTGCCACGTCTTACCTGTTGTCCTTTTTTAACATTAAACTCATTGAGATGGCCATACAAGGTTTCGTAACCAAATCCATGATCAATCACGATCCATTTACCAAATCCCACACGCGAGGTTTCTACATCTTTAACGATGCCGTCGCCGGTGGCATAAACTTCGGTTCCAACCGGTGCAGTGAAATCCATGCCATAATGAAACCTGCGGATTTTATAAATCGGATGAATTCTGAAGCCCCATCCCGACGCGGTGCGGTTCAGGTCTTTGTTTGAAACGGGCATAATTGCCGGGATACTTGCCAGCAACTGCTCTTTTGCCAGCGCCATATTCAATACTTCGTCATACGATTTTGACTGAATATAAGCCTCTTTTGCCACGATGTCCAGTTTTCGTGCAGTATTGATAACCAATTCAGCATTGTCGAGGCTTTCCAGGTGCGAATATTTGTTGACACCGCCAAAACCTGCTTTCCTGACGGAGCTGGGGATGGGATCAGCTTCAAAAATAACCCGGTACAGGTTATCGTCGCGTTGCTGAATGTCTTCCAAAACGGCCTCAATATCCTTTATGTTTTTGGCCATGAGTTCGTACTGCGTAAGCAAACGCTGGTTTTCGTGTTTCAGGCTCCGCATCTTTGGAGTTTCATAAAACTGGAGAAAAACAATGACCATTACACTGCTTAAAAGCAAGCTGGTAGAAAATATAATTAAAAAACGGTGGATTTTCGTTTTTAAGTTGCGTTCAACCTTGTCATAGCTTAGGGTTTCGGGGTTGAATTTATACTTAATTTTAGCCATAAAAAACCAATTTCTTTTTCCGGATGAAACAAATTTAAGTAATTAATCTAACTTTGCAAGACTTTAAAAACAGGCAGATTAACTACACTAACGCAAAAATAACCCATTTATTGGTTTAATTGGTTTGATAATTTGCTGTCGGGCAATTTTTAACAATTTTTAAAACGAGCATTAACATATGGAGATGAATTCCAAAGCAATCAGGAAAGCCTTTCTTGATTTTTTTATTTCTAAACAACATACAATTGTAGATTCGGCGCCAATGGTGGTAAAAAATGATCCCACGCTTATGTTTACCAATGCCGGAATGAACCAGTTTAAAGATATATTTCTGGGAAATCAACCTCCAAAATCACTGCGGATTGCCGATACACAAAAGTGCCTGCGGGTGTCCGGAAAACATAATGATTTAGAGGAAGTTGGCCATGACACCTATCACCATACCATGTTCGAAATGTTGGGAAACTGGTCGTTTGGCGACTATTTTAAAAAAGAAGCCATCGACTGGGCGTGGGAATTTTTGCATGAAAAGATGGGAATTGATGCCGACCGTATGTATGCCACTGTTTTTGAGGGAAGTAAAGATGACAGGCTCGCTTTGGATGACGAGGCGCAGGCTCTTTGGTTAACACATCTGCCTGCTGACCAGGTTTTGCTCGGAAACAAAAAAGATAATTTTTGGGAAATGGGCGATACCGGTCCGTGCGGCCCCTGTTCCGAAATTCATGTTGATTTGCGTGATGACAACGAACGTGAAAAGGTGCCTGGAAACCAGCTTGTCAACAGAGACCATCCACAGGTGATCGAAATCTGGAACCTTGTTTTCATCCAGTTTAACCGGAAAGCAGATGGCAGCCTGGAAGAACTGCCGGCCAAACATGTTGATACCGGCATGGGCTTCGAACGCCTTTGTATGGTATTGCAGGGTAAAAAATCAAATTACGATACTGATGTTTTTCAAACAATTATAGCTGCTTTGGGAAAATTGTGCGGGCAGAAGTACGGTGAAAACGAAAAAGCTGACATTGCCATGCGTGTGGTTGCCGACCATTTGCGGGCCATTGCCTTTGCCATTGCCGACGGCCAGTTGCCTTCGAACAACAAAGCCGGTTATGTTATCCGGCGGATTTTACGCCGCGCTGTTCGCTACGGTTATACTTTCCTCGGGTTTCGCGAGGCGTTTATCTTCCGATTGGTTGAAACGTTGAAAAACAACATGGGCGATGCTTTCCCCGAACTGAAAGCGCAGCAGGTTTTGATCGAAAAGGTGATCAAAGAAGAAGAAGAAAGTTTTCTGCGGACATTGGAAACCGGCATCCGCTTGCTGGAAAAAAACCTTCCTTCGGTCCCTGCTGAAGGAGGTGGTGTATTGAGCGGGAAACTTGCATTTACACTGTATGATACCTACGGATTTCCAATCGATTTAACAGCGCTAATTCTTCGGGAGAATGGAATGTCCGTCGATATGGGCGAGTTCGATGCTGAGATGGAAAAACAAAAAGACCGTTCACGTAATGCGGCTGCCCAGGAAACCGGCGACTGGGTGGAACTGAAAAAAATTGAAGAAACCAAATTTTTGGGATACACCAACCTCGAAGCCGATATCCGGATTGCCCGTTACCGGAAGGTAAAACAAAAAGACAAAGAGTTTTTTCACCTTGTGTTTGACCAAACGCCTTTTTACGGCGAATCGGGCGGCCAGGTGGGCGATGCTGGTTATCTGGAGGCGAAAGGCGTAAAGATCAGCGTAGTTGACACACAAAAAGAAAACAACCTGATTGTACACATCGTGAAGGAGTTGCCTGCCGATCCAACCGCAACCTTTAAAGCGGTGGTAAACAACCACAAACGTAGGCTGACAGCCAACAACCACACAGCCACACATTTGCTTGATCAGGCTTTGCGCGAAGTATTGGGCACACACGTCGAACAAAAAGGATCGCTGGTGAATGCCGATTATTTACGCTTCGACTTTGCTCATTTTCAGAAGGTAACCAAAGACGAACTGGACAAAATCCAGGCGCGGGTGAATGAACTGATCCGTCAGAACTTCAAACAGGAAGAAAAACAGGACGTGCTGTTTGCCGAAGCACAGGAAATGGGCGCCATCGCCTTATTTGGCGAAAAATACGGCGACCTGGTCCGCGTGATCAAATTTGGCGATTCGGTGGAATTGTGCGGCGGGACACATGTTCCGGCAACAGGGCAAATCGGGTATTTTGTGATTACTTCGGAAAGCGCCATTTCGGCCGGTGTACGCCGTATCGAGGCCATTACTGCCGATAAAGCCGAAGCGTTCATCAGCAAAAATCTGGACGAGCTGCAGGAAGTCCGCAATATTTTCAACAACACCAAAAACCTGAAAAAGTCGGTGGAAGACCTGCTGGACGAGAATGCAAAACTGAAGAAACAGTTGGAAGCATTTGGCAAACAAGCTGCCTCAGGTGTAAAAGATGAATTGAAAACAAAGGTGCAGCAGGTGAATGGGGTGAATGTAATTGCCGAAAAAGTTGCCCTTGATTCTGCCCAGGCTGTCAAAGATTTGTCGTTCCAGCTAAAAGGCGAAATTGAAAACCTGTTTTTGGTGTTGGGCGCCGAAATTGAAGGCAAACCCAGCTTAAGCATCATAATTGCCGACAACCTGGTGAAAGAAAAAGGATTGAATGCCGGACAAATCATCCGCGAAGCTGCCAAAGAAATGAAAGGCGGCGGCGGCGGGCAGCCGTTTTACGCCACGGCCGGAGGAAAAGATGTGAGCGGTATTGATGCCGCCATTCAAAAAGCAAAATCGTTCGTCGGATAACAATTATTTAAAAAAATAGTCAAGCCCGGTGAGTAAACATGCCGGGCTTTTTTTATTTTGAAGGAAAATATTCCTCCATCAGTTTTTTTGCCTTTTCAAAATCGCGGTTGTTAACCATTACTTCTCCCGGCTGAAATCCTCCGGCAGCTACCTGCCAGGGCGCAATTGTTCCCATTAACTGATTGTTAATGAAGGTTTCAATTTCGTTGTCATTTAAAAATTGGCTGATCAGGGCCGCATCAATCTGGCTTCCTCTAAAAATAAGATCGAAGCCATCTTTTTCATCGTCAGTCATAGACTTTCGTTTTAAGGTTAGGCATTTGTTTCTGTTTTTTTGCAGGTACTCATGCCAAATGCAAGATACAGCGGGCAAAAACTCACCATCGTAGTGAGTAACAGGATACAAGCCACAATTAATAAAACCAAGCCCAGGGTTCCTGAAATTACTTCAGTAAAATAAAGGACAGCAATAGCGGCGGCAATCAAAGCCCTAACCGTGCGGTCAGTCATTCCCATGTTTTTTTTCATTGGTATCATTTTAAAGTTCGACAACCTCATTCTACTTAAAGGTCTTTTTTTTGTTTCACCTTTCTAAAAATATATCATTGTGTAGCTGAAGACGGGTTCAGTTTCCAGGCGCAGTGTTTTTAAACATTACCGGTAACCGAATGTTTTGTTTTGTGATTTATTATATTTGAAAGGAATGACAATTAATTGACTTATATTATTGTCGATGAAATACAGTAACAAGTATCACGCATCAGCCGGTGGGGCATTATCGAAAGATGGCTCTGTTTTTGGTTCCGATGAAGCAGGCCAAACCCATACACAGCGGTGGACGGAGCGAAAACTAAACATCAGGGCGATGCATTTGCTGCTCGTCTTTTCAAGGGTCTCAGCATTGCTTGCCATTGTGGTTGGTATCCTGGTTATTTTAGGCTGGCTGCTTGATATTGAGGTGCTGAAAAGTCTGTCTTCAGGTTTTGTTTCGATGAAAGCAAATACCGCTTTATGTTTTGTGCTTCTGGGAATTTCATTGTTGCTGTTTCATTTTGCCGCGGAAAAGCGCAGAATCCAATTCCTGTCTCATTTACTGGCGTGGCTGGTTATCACAATCGGGCTGCTGACAATCTTTGAATACGTTTTTTCAGTCGACCTTTGGATTGACCAACTGTTTGTGCGCGAAGAAGATAACGCGCTGGCAACTTATTCTCCGGGAAGGATGGCGTTAAACAGCGCCGTGTGTTTTGTATTGGCAGGACTGGCTTTGATCACCATTGACCTGAAAACCGGTACCCGCTTACTAATTTCCCAGGTGCTGGCACTGATTTTAATTTTTATAAGCCTGCTGCCGCTGATTGGATACATTTATGGAATAGCTGATTTGTACCAATATGCCCAGTTTACAAGCATGGCGATTCACACTGCCACTACTTTTTTTATTGTCGGGTTGGGCATTTTTTGTTTCCGCCCCGATACCGCGATCGTTTCTGTTTTTTTGATGGACAATTTGGGCGGGTACATTATTCGCAGACTGTTCCCTATTTTGCTGGTGCTGCCGCTCGTCCTGGTCTGGCTTCGTATCGCTGCCGAAAACACAGGTTTTTACAGCAGCTTGTTTGGCCTGCAGTTGATTTCATCCTTCATTATCAGTCTTTTCATTTTAATGATATGGAAGGTGGCCAAGTCGGTGAACCTGCTCGAAACCAACCTGCGAGATTCAGCCGGTGAGCTGAGCCAGCTGAATGAACGTTTTTTACTGGCTGCCCGGGCCGCTAATTTTGGAGTTTGGGATTGGAATGCGGCTGAAAATAAGAATGTTTGGGATGATCGGATGTGGGAGTTATATGGTATGAATAAAAATGAAACTGCACCGGTTGAAGAAGTCTGGCTGGAAACCGTTCACCCCGAAGATCGCCAATTTCTGCAACAGGAAGTGAACGAAGTTTTTGCCGGCGGAAAAGATTACAATACGGAATTCAGAGTGGTTTGGCCTGATGGAAGCATAAAATACCTAAAAAGTTTCGGCCAGCTTGTACGCGATGATCAGGGAAAACCCTTGCGTATGACTGGGGTGAGTTATGATATAACCCAACGAAAAACTTCGGAATATGAGTTGAAAAAAAGCGAGGAGCGTTTCCGGACCACCTTGGAGAACATGATTGAAGGTTGTCAGATTGTAGGTTTTGACTGGCGGTACATTTATATTAACAAGATGGCCGAAAAACACAACCGGAGGGAAAAAGCAGAAATGATCGGTAAAAAGATGACCGATGTTTGGCCGGGCATTGACCAAACCGAAGTTTTTGCCATGGAAAAAAAATGTATGACCGAACGCACCATTCAGTACATGGAAAACCATTTCGTTTTTCCTGATGGTAAAGCTGGCTGGTTCGAGCTTCGTATGCAACCGGTGCCGGAAGGGATACTGATTCTTTCGGTCGACATTACCGAACGAAAAACGGCAGAAAAAGAGTTGATTGCCAGCGAAAAACAATACAAATACCTCTTCGAAAATAACCCTCAGCCGATGTGGATCTTCGAAACCGGCACCCTTGCATTCCTTGAAGTGAATAAGGCGGCTGTGCGTCATTATGGCTATAGCCGGGAGGAATTCCTGAAGATGAACATCCTGGATATTCGTCCGCCCGAAGATATTGAAATGGTCAGGGCTGTGTCAAATTCAGAGAAAGTGGAAAATTATCCCGGGGTATGGCGGCATCTCAAAAAGAGCGGCGAACTCATTTTTGTTGAGATCAAAGCCCACCTTATCAGCTACGAAGGCCGCTCTGCCCGACTGGTGCTTATCATTGATGTAACCGAACGAAAAAAAGCAGACGAAGAAATCAAAAAATGGAATCAAGAGCTTGAACAACGTGTGACCGAACGCACCCGGCAACTTTCCGAATCCAATAAAGAACTTGAATCATTTGCCTATTCCGTTTCGCACGATTTACGCGCGCCCCTCCGCCACGTGATCGGGTTTTCGGAAAAGCTGGAGCGTACCCTTGCCGGTGCCGGCGACAGCGAAACAGATCGGCTTACAGGAAAAATAAAAAACTCAGCTTCCAAAATGGGCCAATTGATTGACGAACTGCTCACCTATTCCAGGTTGGGAAGGACCGATTTGAAAAAGCAGCCCGTCCGGCTTTCCGAAATTGTCGATGAAGTGGTGAAAGATGCCTCGGATTTGCCCGGCTCTGGTGTGATTGAATGGAAAGTGCAGCCACTTCCCGAAGTTTTTGCCGACGCCATGCTCATCAAGCTTGTTTTTCAGAACCTGATCAACAACGCCGTGAAATTTACAGGCAAAAAGGATAAAGCGCTCATTGAAATATCTTGTAACGACACCGGCAAAAACGAATATACCTTTATGGTGAAGGATAATGGCGCCGGATTTAATATTGAATATGCCAGCAAGTTGTTCGGCGTATTCCAGCGCCTTCACACTACCCAGGAATTTGAAGGAACCGGTATCGGGCTGGCCACTGTGCGACGGATCGTTTCGAGACACGGCGGCCGGGTTTGGGCCGAAGGAGAAGAAAATATTGGCGCGGCATTTTATTTCACTTTGCCGAAAAAGAAACAAGATCATGTAAAACAATAAATTATTCAGAAAATGATGGACGTAATAAAATTGAATCATATTCTTGTTGTTGAGGATAATGAAAATGACCTGGAACTAACGATGGACGCGCTCGAAAGCCGCAACATCGCCAACGCCATTGCAGTTGCCCGCGATGGTGCCGAAGCGTTGGACTATATTTTTTCAAGGGGAAAATGGGAAGGACGAGACAACGGCAACCCGGCAGTCATCCTGCTTGACCTGAAACTTCCCAAAATAAGCGGGCTCGATGTGCTGAAACAAATCCGCGAAAATAATGCAACAAAGCTGATTCCGGTTGTCATCCTCACTTCGTCAAACGAAGAAAAAGACATTATTGAAGGTTACCGGCTTGGAACCAATGCCTATGTTGTCAAACCAGTCGTTTTCGACGATTTTATGAAAGCAGTTGAGTTATTGGGTTCGTTTTGGGCAGTAATTAACAAACCGCCGCAAGGGATGTGATCAGTGATCAGTAATCAGTAATCGGTAATTCATGCGCGGGAGTCATTGTGGCGGCTGCCCAATGACAACCAATGACTGTTGAATGACTAGTTATCCAATGACCAATTATCCAATGACTACAATAAAAATACTTCATCTTGAAGACAATCCTGACGATTCGGAACTCATCCTTTCTGCCATGGAGGCCGGAGGGCTGCAATTTGATTATACCCGGGTTGAAAAAGAACAGGCCTTTTTAAATGAGTTGAAAACCAGTCGGTTTGATGTAATCCTGGCCGACTACCACCTCCCAACATACGATGGGGTAAAAGCATTGCAGGTGTGTTCTGAGCAATATCCTGACATCCCGTTTATCCTGGTTTCCGGAACATTAGGCGAAGAAATTGCAGTTACCATGCTCCAGTACGGCGCTGCCGATTATTTACTGAAACAAAATTTGAAAAGGTTGGTGCCTGCTATTGAACATGCCCTGGCCGAAACCCGGCTAAAACAGCAAAAACATAAGGCCGAAGAAGAGTTGAGGCTCAGTGAAGAAAAATACCGCAAAATTTTTGAGAATATTCAGGATGTTTTTTTTCAGATAAATAATGAAGGAGTGATCACCGAAATGAGTCCTTCAATTTTGAGGATGAACGGGTATTCGACAGAGGAGATGCTTGGGCGACCAGCGGAAGTGCTTTATGCCAACCCCGCTGATTTTGAAACGATGAAAAACATGGTCGAAAAGCAGGGAGAAGTCTGGGATTTCGAAGTTTTGGTAAAAACCAAAGAAGGTTTATTAAAGAACATTTCGGTGAATGCACACCAGTTTTATAATGGCATTCAAGGACCGGCGGGGATTGAAGGATCGGCCAGGGATATTGATGCCCGCAAACGTGCCGAAGCCGCTCTTATCGAAGCCAAAGAACGTGCCGAGCAGAGCGACCGGCTGAAATCGGCCTTTTTAGCGAACATCAGCCACGAAATCCGCACCCCGATGAACGGCATACTCGGCTTTGCCAGCCTGTTGAAAGAACAGGTGCTCAGCGGCGAACAACAGCAAAACTACATCAGGATCATCGAAAACAGCGGGCAGCGGATGTTGAACCTGATCAACCAGATCATGGACATCTCCAAAATTGAATCGGGACAAATGAAGGTGGCTGTTTCCGAAGTTAACCTCAACAGGAAAATGGAAGAATTGTACACTTTTTTCCTGCCACAAGCCGAAAAAAAAGGATTGACTTTCAGTTATGCCAATTCGGTACCCGATACTGCGTCTGTAATTATTACTGATCCTGAGAAGTTGTATGCCATACTCTCCAACCTCATCAACAACGCGCTGAAGTTTACCCGAAAAGGGACAGTGTCATTCGGGTGCCGGAAAGCAGGCGATTTGCTAGAATTTTTTGTGAAAGACACGGGTATCGGCATTTCGCCCGATAAAATAAACCTGATATTCGACCGTTTTGTGCAGGCCGATCTTTCTGTCGCCAAATCTTATGAAGGTGCCGGACTGGGCTTATCTATCGCAAGAGCCTACGTGGAAATGCAGGGTGGTCAAATCTGGGCCGAGTCGCCTGTCGGGGCCGGATCCTGTTTTTATTTTACGCTTCCGTACCGCGCTGCACAAAACCAGGTGGCCGGCTAATCATTGTTTCTTTCTGTTGGGTTTTTCATTGGACATTGAACATTCAGTATTGGATATTCATAATTAAACAAAATCGTCCGCGTCCAGCCTCCATTAAACCAAAAATCCCAAAAAGTGTTAATGTGGTAGCTGTTTCATACGAAGTGTTTCTCAACTCAGCTTAAAAATTATATTTTCACTCCGGTAAAAAGCTACTTTCAAAATGAAGAAATTATTTGGATTCCTTGTTTCCACCTCTTTCATGGGTTTTTTGTTGTTGATTTTCGCCTTTTCGATGGCCATTGCTACGTTTATCGAAAGCAGTTATGGCACACCGGCAGCAAAGGCGTTGGTTTACAATGCCCGCTGGTTCGAGTTGGTCTTTCTGTTGCTGGGCATCAACCTGGTTTATAATTTTATCAGATACCGCATGTACCTCTGGAAGAAGTTGCCCATGGGACTCTTTCACCTGTCGTTTATCCTGATCGTGATTGGCGCCGCCATTACACGCTACATTAGTTTTGAAGGAATGATGCACATCCGTGAAGGAAATACGGCTGACTTTATCATTTCCACCGATTCGTATTTTAAGGTCGAAGCCGATGGTGTGGAAGAACAGGAAAAGGTGCTTTTTTCAGAATTGACTCCCAAACAGTTTAACGAAACCGTCCGTGTTGGAGACAGGAAATTACAGATAAAAACAATTGGTTTTGTGCAGAATGCTTTGCGTACCCCGGTCGAAAACCCTTCCGGCGAACCGATGGTTGATTTTGTGGTTTCTGCCGGACAGGGCATGCAAAGTTTCACTTTCCGGAAAGGCGAAATGATCAATCTTGGGCCGGCAACCGTAGGTTTTGAAGGACAGGCAAACGTTCGTTTTGAACAGGAGGGCCCCACTTTATATATTATTGCTGACCGCGATCTGGAAATCCGTTCGATGACAGGCGGCGAACCCGAAGCGGTTCCCGCGGGCACACGCTCGGAGGTAAAATTGATGCACCTGTACGCTTTTGACGATTATTTGGTGCTGGTAAAGAAGTTTTACGAAAAAGCAGTGTCGCGTGTCAGCAAAGACCCTTCTGCCAATTCGCCTGAAGATGCAGTAATTGTTGAAATTGCAGACGGCCAACGCCGCTCGGTCGTGAACGTTTTTGGCAGGGCGGGCCAAACAGGCGATCCCGTAACTTATATGGCGGGAAACACACCAGTGAAATTGAGCTACGGTTCGGAGCCGGTTTATCTGCCATTTGCATTGGGATTGAAAGACTTTCAGTTGGAACGTTACATCGGCTCCGAAAGTCCTTCTTCGTTTGCCAGCGAAATTCAACTAATTGATCTCGAGAAAAATGTCCGCCGCGATGTCCGCATTTTTATGAACAACACGCTCAACTACCGGGGCTACCGATTTTATCAGTCATCTTATG
>OBJA01001841.1_pt1 | contig 13464 bp, 11 predicted proteins | sample 1519751 | NCBI WGS metagenome assembly OBJA01 (sample SAMEA3881238, study PRJEB22517) | soil metagenome | biome: lake sediment; feature: soda lake sediment; material: sediment, water from around vicinity | place: India | collected 2013-12-23 | depth 3 m | reverse complement strand
AGGGTCGCATCATTCTTTCGGTCATTCTAAGGGAAAGCTCCAGCTGTTCATCGGTAATCTGGGGCATGCTTTCCAGGATGCGAAGCTCGGCAGCATTCAGCATTTGTTGCATGGCAGCAGGATCAATTACATGAAATAGCAAAACACTGAAAAAACTTGCCACCAAAGCTGCAAACAAGCCCAGCAGCACTCCCAGGCCCAGGGCGGTGCCATAGCGGATAAAGCCTCCCTGCTCCATGCGGTGGGCTCTCATCCCCAGTATGATACCTGCAATAAGCACCACCATGCTGAGGTAATTGATCCAGGGATGGGATAACTCTCCCATGATGTAAAAAATAAAGGTGATCAGTATCAGCCCTATACCGGTGAACAGCCCGTAACTCATAGCTGTTTTGACTACGGATGGCTTTTTGGGTTCGGCAACTTGCATTTCTTCCATGGCAAAGGTTTTGATGAATATTGCCCAAAATTAATTATTTTTATTTTTCAGAAAAGAAAATTTGCCATGCCAGAGCAATTTAGTCCAGGGGATCGCAGTTTTTTTCCGGTTTAATAATTTCTTGTGTAGTAAACATAATTTTTTATACTTTTGCAGCGGGTAAGTCTGATACGACCAGCTCCCGCTGAACTCCCCCAGGACCGGAAGGTAGCAAGGGTAAGCGGTCGTAGCGGTGCGATATCAGGCTTACCCTTTTTAATGTGCATTGTTCCAAAAATTTTCTTTTTATGAAATTTTTCATTGATACAGCAAACCTTGATCAGATCCGTGAAGCCAACGACCTGGGTATCCTTGACGGAGTAACAACCAATCCTTCGCTGATGGCCAAAGAGGGCATTCGTGGTGAAGAAAACATCCTGAAGCATTATGTTGACATCTGCAATATTGTAGATGGGGATGTAAGTGCCGAGGTTATTGCCACCGATTACGAGGGGATCATCCGCGAGGGTGAAAGGCTGGCTGGTCTGCACCCGCAGATCGTGGTAAAGGTACCAATGATCAAGGATGGTGTGAAGGCCATTCGTTACTTTGCGTCCAAAGGCATCAAAACCAATTGTACCCTGGTATTTTCGGCCGGACAGGCCATTCTGGCTGCCAAGGCGGGAGCAACTTATGTTTCTCCCTTTATCGGTCGCCTGGATGATGTATCCACCGATGGGGTAGGGCTGATCCAGCAGATCGTACACATTTACAGCACACACGCTTACCAGACCCAGGTGCTTGCTGCCAGCATCCGTCATTCCATGCATATTGTTCAGTGTGCCGAAGCCGGGGCCGACGTGGTTACCTGCCCCCTGGAGCCCATCCTGGGCTTGCTGAAGCACCCCCTGACCGATATTGGCCTGGAGAAGTTCCTGGCTGACCATAATAAATAAATTGCCCGGGAAAGTCCCTGTTCGTGAATGCCTGCAGCCAGCCCTCAGAAACCCTTTCGGGCGGCTGCAATGTAGGTGTCGGCTTCCACGGCTGGTTTGTCTTCTGAATTTTGCCGGTATATAGCCCAAAAATTACCTTAACAGAGGAGTTTTGGGCTTTTTGTTATACCTTCGTATTGTAATTAATCATGTAAATTATTTTCCCGGAGTTAACTTCTTCTCCGGTAAGCAAGGATTCTAATTCAAAAGTAATAGATGAGAACTTTTAGTTTTTCTGTGATCTGGCTGGTACTATCGGCCCTTGTCCTTCCGGTAATGGGCCAGCGGGATGACCGTGTGAGCCAGACCCTGGAGCGTGAAGGGGAGCGCCAGTACCGGGTTTACAAGTACGAGATCATGCAGCAGATAGCGCCCCCGGCTGTACGTCTTACCGAAAAGGCAATGGCAGATGCCGATACCATGAATGCTGACTTCATACTGCTGCATCTGAATACCTATGGTGGAACCGTTGACGGGGCCGATGTGATCCGCACCCTGATCATGCAGAGCCCGGTTCCGGTAATAGTTTTTGTTGACAACAATGCAGCCTCGGCCGGGGCCTTGATATCAATAGCTGCCGACCGCATATACATGCGCCCGGGAGGCAATATAGGGGCTGCCACCGTGGTTGACCAAACCGGGGATGTGGTACCCGACAAATACCAATCGTACATGCGCTCGATGATGCGCTCAACGGCTGAAGCAAAAGGACGCGACCCACAGATCGCCCAGGCAATGGTAGACCCCTCCATTGAGGTGGAAGGGGTTATTGAAGCGGGCAAAGTGCTCACCTTCACTGCCACTGAAGCCGTTGAATGGGGCTTCAGCGAAGGGCTTGCCGAAAATATTGAGGAGGTGCTGCAACTTGCCGGAATTCATGATTATGAACTGGTTGAGCAGCGGCTGACGGCGGTTGACCGCACCATCGGGTTCCTGATCAACCCGGTGGTTAGCGGGCTGCTGATCATGCTGATCCTGGGAGGGATCTATTTTGAACTGCAGACTCCCGGTATCGGCTTCCCTATTCTGATTGCCCTGGGGGCAGCCCTTTTGTATTTCGCCCCTTTATATCTTGAAGGCCTGGCTTCTCATTGGGAGATCCTTTTCTTTATCGGGGGGATCGTGCTGATTGCTGTGGAGCTGTTTGTCATACCCGGCTTCGGGGTGACGGGAATACTGGGCGCGCTGATGGTGATCACTGGCCTTGCCATGGCAATGGTGGGCAACATTGGGTTTGACTTTACAGGAGTAGACGGCCAGGAGATATTGCGGGCCTTTCTGATTGTGATCATTGCTTTTTTCATCTCTCTTACTGCTTCCTTTTACCTTGGGCAAAAGCTGCTGACAACCTCACGTTTTGGCGAACTTGCCCTTACCTCGGTGATGCAAACCACCTCGGGGTACTCCTCGGCTAATGTGACCATGCGCACCCTGGTTGGTAAGGAAGGCATCTCCACTACCATGTTGCGCCCCAGCGGGAAGGTGGAAATTGATGACGACATGTACGATGCTGTTGCCATTAGCGGGTTTATTGACCGCGGAGAGCGCGTAATGGTGGTGAAATACGAAACCTCGCAACTGTTTGTTAAAAAAGTTTAAACCTTTGGATCATGAAACGGTATGTATTCGGGGATGTAACCCTTGAGCTGGTCAAAGGTGATATTACCCGTCAGGAAGGCATTGATGCCATTGTAAACGCTGCCAATGCGCGTTTGAAAGCCGGTGGTGGGGTGGCAGGGGCCATACATCGTGCAGCAGGCCCGGGACTTGAAAAAGAGGCCCTCCCACTGGGGCCCATTAAACCCGGGCAGGCTGTCATTACCCGGGGCCATGATCTGCCCAATAAACATGTGATTCATTGCCTGGGGCCTGTCTACAATATTGATAAGCCACACGACAAGCTGCTGGCCGAGTGCTACCGGAATGCCCTGGGCATATGCGAAAAACACCATTTGAAAAGCGTGGCCTTCCCGGCCATTTCTACCGGAGTTTTCGGGTATCCTATGCAGGAAGCTGCACAGCTGGCCCTGAAAACCCTTACCGATATGATGCCTGATTTGAAATATGTCAGGTTGATCCGCTTTGTGCTCTTTGATGAAAATGACCTTGAGATCCATTCCCAAACCCTGAACAAACTCCTTTGAAAACAAGATGTTCGATTATCAGCATATTTCACCCCTTTATACGGATCTGTATCAGCTGACCATGGGTCAGGCATACTTCAGGAGTGGCAAGCATGAACAGCCGGCCAGTTTTGACTATTTTTTCCGCAAACTACCCTTTAACGGGGGCTTTGCAATATTTGCGGGCCTGGAAGAACTCCTGAAGATCCTTCAGTCGCTTCGGTTTACCGACAAGCAACTGGCTTTTCTGAGGCAGCATCAGTTTGATGCGGATTTCCTGGATTATCTGCGGGATTTTCGCTTCCGGGGTTCTATTTATGGCATGCAGGAAGGAGAGATTGTATTTCCCCTTGAACCCATTTTGCGCATTGATGCCAGCATGCTTGAGGCCCAGCTGGTAGAAACCTTATTGCTGAACATACTGAATTACCAAACCCTTATTGCTACCAAGGCCAGGCGTATCAGGTACTCGGCCGGCAATCGGGTGTTAAGTGATTTTGGGTTGCGGCGCGCCCAGGGCTTTGGTGCCATTCAGGGCAGCAGGGCTGCCATAATCGGAGGTTTTGATAATACATCCAATGTTTTTGCCGCCCATTTCTATGATCTTCCCGTTTCGGGAACCATGGCACATTCCTTTATCGAGAGCTTCGACAACGAGCTTGAAGCCTTCCGACATTACGCCAGCGCATTTCCCGATAAGTGTGTTTTGTTGGTCGATACCTACAATACCCTGAAATGCGGCATACCCAATGCCATTAAAGTGGGCAGGGAACTTGAGGCGGCAGGCCACAGGTTGCTGGCCCTGAGGCTTGACAGTGGTGACCTTGCCTACCTTTCAAAAAGGGCAAGGATTATGCTGGATGAAAATGGCCTGAATTATGTGAAGATCGTGGTATCCAACCAGCTTGACGAGCATGTTATCAAGAGCCTGCTGGATCAGCAGGCTCCCATCGACTTCTTTGGGGTGGGTACCAGTATGATCATCGGAAAACCCGACGGGGCAGTCGATGGGGTTTACAAGCTTTGTGAAGCAAATGACATTCCCCGGTTGAAGATATCGGATAATGTTCAGAAAATCACCCTCCCGGGCAAGAAAAAGGTATTGCGCTTTCTGGATGGAGATGGCATGTTCTATGCCGACTGCATTGCCCTTCTGGATGAAAAAAATCCCAAAAGAATGATACATCCTTTTGAGAAGGAAAAGTCCATCTCCCTTGAGGGGCGCAATTATGAGGAAGTCTTCAGCAGCCTGATGATCGGGGGAGAGCCCGTCATGGAGTACCGGCATGCTTTTGAGATACAGCAAAAGGTGATCCAGCGTCTGAAGCGGCTGCCTGCCGAACACCAGCGTTTTGATTACCCCCATATTTACAAGGTTGGTATTTCGGAAAATATTTCCGAACTTAGAAGAGAGAAAATCCAGAAGCATCAGCATTTTGTGGAATACAGAAATGAATAATTAATTATGAAAGCTTTATTGATTGTAGATATACAGAATGATTTTCTTCCCGGGGGTGCCCTGGCGGTACCCGAAGGCGATGCCATTCTTCCGGTTGTGAACGCGCTTCAGGCAAGTTTTCCTCTTGTGGTAGCCACCCAGGACTGGCATCCTGGCAACCATGCCAGCTTTGCATCCAACCACAAAGGCAGAAACCCCTTTGAGACCATCATCCTGGATGGTTATGAGCAGATACTGTGGCCCGATCATTGTGTACAGGGCAGGCCGGGGGCGGCTTTCAGCGATGAGCTCGAGCAGTCGCGAATCGAAACGGTCTTCCGCAAAGGCACAAGCCCACGTATCGACAGCTACAGTTGTTTTTTTGACAACCGCAGGCTGAAATCAACAGGGCTTGCCGGTTACCTGAAGGATAAAAAAGTGGAGCAGTTGTATATTGCCGGTCTTGCCGCGGATTTCTGCGTGGGCTTTTCCGCCCTGCATGCACTGGAAGAAGGCTTTGACACCTATGTTATTGAAGATGCCACCCGGCCCATCAACCAGGAAGGATTTGAGCAGATGAAAATCAAGATCCTCAAAAAAGGAGGTCACATGATTCATTCCTCTGCCCTGAACCTGAAATCAAACCATAACCAGGAGGCACCTTTTTTTTATGAGCATTCGCCAGGTCCGGGTAAATAATCCATTGCTGAAGGAGGGGCAGGTTTACCCCTTCAGGATCATCAGGCAGGTGGAGCTGGGCTCCGCTGAGCATTACTGGGTGCTGCAGGACCCTTCAGGATATAAGGTGCTGATGCCTTCGCAATATTATCTGCTTTATGGTTTCCAGCAGGGACAAACCATTCACTGCAGAGTCGACAAGATCAACTGCAATGGCAAAATGTTTCTTGAGCCCATGCATCCGGTTTACCGCGAGGGCAGTGTGTATGAATTTGTCGTTGTTGAATCGGGCCAACGCACCAACCTCCTGGGTAAAAATGAATATTTCTGCCTGGTAAAAGATGCCCTGGGTGTTATCCGGGAGGTGCGAACCCCTTTTGTTCGGGATCTGCCGGGCAGCATTCGTTGCCGGATCATGAAGATAAAAAAGGGCAGGCTGTACCTGGATCTTGAAAATGGAGCGGATCAGCCTGAACTGCTTCCTCCCGACCAGTGGATCCCCTTTAAAATCATTTCTGTCAAAACCAACCCCACCGACAAACAAGCCTGGTATATACTGCAAGCCGCTGACCAGCAAAAATATTTGCTGAAGAAAAAATATTACCAGCATTATGGTTTCAAAATCGGGCAAACAATAAGCTGCCGGGCCGAAAAATATAGCGGGCAGGGGCAGCTGGTGCTCGAACCAAAACATCCCTGTCATGAACTGGATAAAGTGTATGATTTTACGGTCCTGGGATTGGAAGAGCTTGTTTTTTCGGATGATTCACGCCAAAAGGTATTGATCCTTGAGGACTGCCTGGGGCATGAAGTAAAAGTGCATATTCCCGATCAATGGTTGCCCCTTCTGCAGGATAGGGAAAAAGTGAAAGCCAGGGTGTTGAATATCCGCAAGAGCAGGCCCGAGCTTGAGATCATCCGGGGCTTACCTACCTGAAAATGATCTCACGGATCAGGTCCTTGCCCAGTTCGGCATTTATATTCCGGATGATGGTTGATTTTCCCATGGATAGTTCATTGCGCAGCACCGAGGAGGAGAGGGCCACTTTCAAGGTAGCTGAATCCAGGGTGATCTTTTCGGTGTAACGGGCAATATGGCTGCCCATGATCTTCTCCCAAATGTCGGTGATACGGGTTTCGGTGATCTTTTCCTGCAGGTTGTGGATCCTGATGAATTCCTGGATCAGGGAGCCCAGGGAGTGATCATTTGATCGTTTCATGATGCTTATGATTGGGTAAAGATTTTTTGACCGGTGATCTCGCCCTGGTCAACAGAAAAGATGCATCCCGGAGCCTGAATGTTTTCAAGCAATTGCTGTAAACGACCCGGATGGGTATCGGTGACAAATACCTGCCCGAAGTCTTCGTGATTGACCATTTGCATCAGTTCCTGCACCCTCATTTCATCGAGCTTATCGAAGATATCGTCAAAAAGCAGGACCGGCTGAAAGCCCTTTATTTTGCGTGTAAAGGCATATTGGGCCAGCTTCAGGGAGATGATGAAGGTTTTTTGCTGGCCCTGGCTTCCGAACTTCTTTACAGGCACCTGGTGTATCCGGAATTCCAGATCGTCCTTGTGGATGCCCCGGGTAGTGTACTGGGCCATCAGATCCTTTTGCCTTGTTTGCAGGAGCTGATCCCTCAAAGGGGTTTCATTCAGGGAGCTTTGGTAAATTATGTCGACCTGCTCGCGTCCGGCTGATAAACCAAGATAATAATCGCGAAACACGGGCATGAAGGCATCAAAAAATGCCTTTCGTTCACTGAAGATGAAAGTGCCGTGGGCAATGAGTTGCTCATCCCATATCTCAAGGGCATCGGCATCCATGCCGCCTCTTTCGGCAAAGGTCTTCAAAAGGGCATTGCGCTGCTGAAGGGCACGATTGTAGCTGATCAGGTGGTCAAGGTATTCGTGGTTGTACTGCGAGACCACCCCGTCCAGGAATTTGCGGCGGTCTTCGCTGCCCCCCAAAATCAGCTGGGTGTCGTTGGGGCTGATCATCACAAGGGGATAATGGCCGATGTGGTCCGACAAACGATCATATTCCTTTTTGTTTCGCTTGAATACCTTGCGCTGCTGCCGCTGAAACCCGCAGTAAAGCTCATCCTGGTGTCCATCCCCCTGGTAAACCCCCTGTATCATGAACATGTCCTGGCCGAACATGATGTTGTGGGAATCAATGGGATTGGAAAAACTTTTGCAGAACGACAGATAATAAATGGCATCCAGCAGGTTGGTTTTCCCTGCTCCGTTATTGCCTCCAAAACAGTTGAACTTGGGCGAAAATTCCAGCCTTGCTTCTGTGAAATTCTTGAAATTCATTACCGAGAGCTTCTTCAGGTACATGATCAGGCTGTTTTTGGGCAAAGATAACAATTCTTTATCTGTAAAATGAATATGGCCATAGGTGCGATATCATTCAATATCGTATTAAAATTACATTAGTATATTTTATTTTGAAAAGGTATTAGTATTTCCTATTTTCACAACCTGAAACTCTAATTCTTTAATACCATAATTTGTCTAATTCTAATCTTATGAAGTTGCGATACATTATTAGTTCGTGCCTGCTTTTGTTGTTGTTTTGTGCCAATACTGCCTTTTCTCAGAATATTGGCAAGCAGCAGTTCGAAAATATTTCATCTACCATTACTTCCGATGAGGTTTATGGTTATGTATTGGAAATGGTTGATCCCAAATATAAGGGGCGATTGGCGGGTACACCTGAATACATGGATGTAGCCGGTTGGATTGGTGATCTGTTCCGGGAGTGGGGAATAGAGCCTGCCGGGGATAATGGCACTTACCTGCAGCATTTCAAACAAGCTTATTCAGATGTGTTTTCTCCGGGGGAGTTTTCGCTAATGATCAATGGGCAAAAGAAGACCTACAAGGCTCCTGAGGATTATTATCCGGGCTCTAATGCAGCCAATGGCCGCCAGCAGGGTGAGCTGGTTTTTGTAGGATATGGTATTACCGCTCCCGGGCTGGGCTATAATGATTACCAGGATATTGATGTAAAAGGAAAGATTGTCCTGATAGCCCCGGGCAATCCCTACAAAGGGGATGATGCAGCTTTGCGCACCGAATGGGGTATGTTCTCCTCGGGAAGGTACAAATTTCAGAATGCCCTGAATCATGGTGCCCTTGGAGCTATTTACCTGGATAAGCTTGCCAGCCCGGGTGGTCCATATCATGAGGGTTTTATTTATGTACACGCCGGTGAACAACCCATTGCCGATATGTTTGCCCATACGGGTACAGATCCCGGGGCGCTGCTAAAGCAGATTGATGAAACCATGCGCCCGGCAAGCTTCTCCCTGGGCATACAGGGTGTATTGGCTGCCGAAACAGTTTATCATCCCGAAGGCATAACCGCCAATGTGGTGGGCATCATCCCGGGTAGTGATCCCCTGTTGAAAGATGAAGTGATCATCATGGGTGCCCATCTGGATGGGCAGGGTTTCCTGGGGTTGTTCTTCCCCAGCGCCCTGGATAATGCTTCAGGGGTTGCCAACGTGATGGCGGCAGCCAGGGCCCTGGGCCAGCTCAAAGGGCAGATGAAGCGCAGTGTGATGTTCATTTTGTTCGGGGCCGAAGAAACAGGACTTGTTGGCAGCGAGTTTTACTGCCTGAATCCCTATATCCCGGCAGAACGCACCGTGGTGTTCATGAACCTGGATATGGTAGGAAATGGCAGCGGGCTGGCTGTTGCCGGGGCGGAATCTTTCCCGGTGCTGCAGCAGCATTTTGTGTGGGCCAACGAGCAGATCATCGGCCGCAGCCTGCGTACCACCCCCTTTCGCGCCCCTGTGGGCCGGCCCCGTACCGATGGTGCTATGTTCAGCCTGCATGGATTCCGGACTTTCCATGTTGCAACTACCGACCGGGTGAATCCAATGTTCTATCATGATCCGCGCGATGTACCCGAGTTACTGGTACCCGATATAATGCGTGATGCAGCCAAACTTTTGTTTATTTCTACTGCCCGAATGGCCAACGACACAAGCTTCACAACAAAAGATCTTCCAGGGGTTTCCGATTTTGTGAATTAAGCAGTAATTCATCTGCTCTTGTTTTTTCTTTGGCCGCAAAACTAAACCAGGTTTTCATTAAATCAAGGAAAAGCTATGATGCAAGAGAATCTTATTGAGTTCATCGAGAACAGCATTCGTCGCAACTGGGATCAGACAGCCATGTCGGATTACCGCGGACATGATGTGAAATATTCGCAGGTGGCCCGCAAAATGGCCCGCCTTCACCTGATGCTGGAGTGTTGCAATGTCAAGGAAGGCGACAAAGTGGCCTTGCTGGGAAAAAATTCCCTGAACTGGGGAATCACCTACCTGTCGATCATCTCCTATGGAGCGGTGGTGGTGCCCATTTTGCCCGATTTTAAACCATCCGACATTCAGCACATTCTGAATCATTCGGATTCGGTGGTGCTTTTCTGTGCAGATAGTTTTTATGAAAACCTTGATACCGAGCAGATGGCCAGCATCCGCATGGTGGTTTCCCTTGCCGACTTCAGGATATTAAAGCAACCTCAGGAGAAGAAAAGCAGAAAAGCCATCCTGGAAATATCTAAAAAATATAAAACCCGGATTCCCGATGATCTTCGTCCTGAACATATTAACCTGAAGCGGGTGTCAAATGATCAGCTTGCCGTAATTAGCTATACTTCAGGAACCACTGGTTTTACCAAGGGAGTGATGATCCCTCACAACAGCCTGGTAGCCAACGTGGTATATGCCAACAACAACATGCCTCTGAAGAGCGGCGATGCCATTGTGTCGTTTCTGCCCCTGGCCCATGCCTATGGTTGCGCCTTTGAATTCCTGTGGCCCTTCACCCTGGGCTGTCATATCACTTTTCTGACAAAAACCCCTTCCCCGCAGCTGATCATCCAGGCATTCAGGGAAATTAAGCCAAGGCTGGTGCTTTCCGTGCCTTTGATCATGGAGAAGATCTACAAAAAACAAATACTGCCTGCCCTGGGCAAATCCACAATGAAGATGTTGCTTAAGGTGCCCGGCCTGAATAATGTCATCCACAAGAAGATCCGTGCCAAACTGGTGGATGTTTTTGGAGGGAATTTCCAGGAGGTGGTCATTGGGGGAGCAGCCTTGAACCAGGAAGTGGAGCTGTTTTTAAATCGAATTGGCTTCCCCTTCTCCATTGGCTATGGTATGACCGAATGCGGCCCCCTGATCAGTTATTCCAACTGGGACAAGGCCCGGCTTGGATCAGCCGGAAAAATTGTGGATACCCTTGAGGTGAAGATCGATTCGTCGGATCCCTACAACGAAGTGGGGGAGATCATGGTCAGGGGAGAAAATGTGATGAATGGCTACTACAAAAATCCTGAAGCTACCCGCCAGGTGCTTGATGAGCAAGGCTGGTTGCATACGGGCGATCTGGGCCTGATTGACAAAGACCAGTTCATTTATATCAAAGGCCGCAGTAAAAGCATGATTCTTGGACCTTCGGGCCAGAACATCTATCCGGAAGAAATTGAAGCCCGTTTTAACAACCTGCCCTTCGTGCAGGAGTGCCTGGTCATTGACAAGGAATCCAAGATCACCTGCCTGATCTATCCCGATTATGAGCAGGTCGACAAAAAACAGCTCTCTGAAAATGCCCTGCAGGAGATTTTCGAGGAATACCGCAAACAGGTTAATGCCCAGATTCCTTCGTATGCAAGCATTTCAGTGGTGAAGATCTTCCCGGAAGAATTTGAAAAAACCCCCAAGAAAAACATCCGCAGGTTTCTTTACCTGGCAGAAGACTAATACCGTTAGCAAGTTATGTCATTTAAAAGCAATACTGATCTTTCATATGCACGGCAGCTTGATGAACAAAACCCTCTAGCAGGGATGCGCCGGCGTTTTGAGCAAATAGAAAATGTCATTTATATGGATGGCAATTCCCTGGGTTTGTTTTCGGGGGAAGCTGCCGATTCGGTGCATCGCATTCTAGAGGAATGGAAAACAATGGGCATCAGGGGCTGGCTTGAAGCCCAAAGGCCCTGGTTTTATTTTGCCGAACAAATGGGGGCGATGGCTGCCGGGCTGGTGGGTGCCAAAGCCGAAGAGGTAGTTATGACGGGTACTACCACGGTTAACATCCATTCGCTGGTGAGTACCTTTTACAAACCAAGGGGTGAACGATGTAAAATCCTGGCTGATGCCCTCAATTTTCCTTCTGATCTGTATGCCCTTCAGGGGCAGTTAAGGCTTCACGGGTTTGACGATCGTAAGGATCTGGTCCTGGTGGCTGCCCAGGATGATGGATTGCTGGATGAGCAGCAAATAATAGAGGCCATGACTGGAGAAGTAGCCCTTGTGTTTCTTCCATCGGTGCTGTACCGAAGCGGGCAGCTGCTTGATATTGAGCTGCTTACCCGTGAGGCACACCGGCGGGGGATAATGATTGGTTTTGACTGCAGCCATTCGGTGGGTGCCGTGCCTCATTATTTTGATGAATGGGGGGTGGATTTTGCCCTTTGGTGCAGCTATAAATACCTTAACGGGGGACCCGGTGCACCGGCCTTTTTATATGTGAATGAAAAACATTTTGCTGAACAGCCCATGCTGCCTGGCTGGTTTGGTTTCCGTAAAGACAGGCAGTTTGAGATGCTGACCCACTTCCTGCCAGAGGTCCATGCCGGTGCCTGGCAGATATCTTCTCCGGGGATCATCGGGGGAGCAACCCTTGAAGGATCTTTAAAGATCACCCTGGATGCGGGAATAGAGAACATACGTGCCCAATCCCTGAAGCTAACCGAATTTATGATGATGTTGCTGGGTGAAAGGGTCATGACCTTATCCCCGGAATTCAGGATCATCACTCCCCCGGAACCCGCCAAAAGGGGAGGACATGTGGCCTTTTCACACCCGGAAGCCCTACGGATCAATGAGGCCCTGAAAGCCCGGGGCATCATTCCCGATCTAAGGCCTCCCGACATTATCCGCCTGGCCCCCATTGCCCTGTATAATACCTTTGAGGAGGTGTGGTTGGTGGTGGATGCACTGGTTCAAATATTGGTAAATAAGGAATTTGAAAAATTTTCCCGGGAACGAAAGGCAATTACTTAGGTTACTGGGTTATTGGGTTATTGGGTTATTGGGTTGTTGGGTTATTGGGTTATTGGGTTATTCTGTGGACGGTTCTTTCCAATAACCTAATAACCTAATAATGGTTGTTGGGTCATTCAGGGCACCAATGCCAGCTGCAGGCCCAGATCTGTGAAACCGCTGTTTCCTGCTTTAAACTTCCTTTACTCCCGGTCAGATGAAGTAAGCCCTGAGTAAACCTTGTATCGGACTTGTATCGGAGGGGAGTAAGCCATGGGTGGGAGAATTTTTTGTCCGACACGAACAAAATCTTGTCCGACACGAAGGATTTTTGTGGGTTGTTTGGTTATTGGGTTATTGGGTTATTGGGTTATTGGGTTATTGGGTTATTGGGTTATTAAGTTATTGGGTTATTTAGTTTCGTGGGGATAAAAATATCCATTTTTGAATGTTTTGAGCAGCCGGACCCCCATTTTTGGACGTGTGAGAAAATGAGGATTTTGAGGATATTAGGATTTAATATATGAGGGAAATTAAAATGTGACTGGCTAATGGGTTGTTAGGTTATAGGTTATTAGGTTATTAGGATATTTGGTTATTAGGTTCTTAGGATATTTGGTTATTAGGCTATTCAAGGTATTGTGTTGACGCAAAAACCCAATAACCCAATAACCCAATAACCCAATAACCCAATAACCCAATAACCCAAACCCTACCGGGCCCTGATGATCTTGG
>OBJA01001840.1_pt1 | contig 13467 bp, 7 predicted proteins | sample 1519751 | NCBI WGS metagenome assembly OBJA01 (sample SAMEA3881238, study PRJEB22517) | soil metagenome | biome: lake sediment; feature: soda lake sediment; material: sediment, water from around vicinity | place: India | collected 2013-12-23 | depth 3 m | reverse complement strand
AATGCTTTCAGCTGCTCATTCAGCAAGACAATTCCCTTCGATTTATTTTTCATGTAATCATACCAAATCACCGCTTCGTTGATGGGCAATACACTCTGTAAATACAGTTTGGTTTTGGGTGATTTTAATTGAATTTGCCGGATGATTTCCTGAACTTTAGCTGCAATCACATCCACCGGCACACTTCGTCCGATATCGTTAATCCCAATCATCAGGAAAATGCTCTTGGGCTGCGATGCGACCACTTCATCCAAACGGTTGAGCAAGCCAAAGCATACATCACCACCAATTCCGCGGTTGACGATGTTTTTATTTTTGAAGAGTTCATTCCAATCGCCGTTTTCGGTAATGCTGTTCCCTAAAAAGACAATCTCCTTCTTTCCGTTGGGAAGGCCTTCATAAAAGGCCCGTCTCACTTTATAATGCGCAAACGTATAGGAAGTGTCATACGGCAGGGTATTTTGGGCACGTACCTCTCCTACTGAAACTGCGCCCAGAATCAACAGAAATACGAGCAATATATTCTTAAATACGGAAGCCGTTTCTCTATATTTTTTCATAATCTTTAATTTTATCTAACCAATTAAATTTCAGAACAACAGAAGTAACAACAAACAAGATCAACGTGATGATCAGCCCTGACTGGTGTCTGACAACAAAATAGATCGGAGCGGCAATCAGGGTCATCTGCCAGATAATTGCCACCATTACGTTGAAGGTGTCCCGTGATAAATCCTTATTTTTTGTTATACCGGGATAAACCTGACGGGCTTTTGCCAAAATTGGCTTCCACCATCCCCAGGGACGTACATTTTTATAAAACTCGACGAGGATTTTATCTTCAACCGGAGCTGTAAAAAGGCAGCCCAGGAAACTCCCTGTTGCAGCCATTGCCAGGATAATCGGGAACAGGAAAATATCAGGTGTATCCGGAAAAAACAGGAACTTGATGGTTGATCCGGCCAGACCGGCCAGCATGCCCCAAAAATATCCGTAACCATTAAAACGCCACCAAATCCATTTCAGCACATTGGCAGCCACATAACCACCATAAAGCGACGAGGTGATCCAAAGGGTCAGCGAATTGATTGATGCAGAGTAAAAACCAAAAATGATCCCGATTACGACAATTCCGGCCGAGGAAAAATAACTGATCCGGAGGTATTTCTTTTCCGATGCGTTCGGGTTGATGTAACGTTTGTATAAATCATTCACGATGTATGCCGGCGCAGCATTTACAAAGGCTGATACCGTTGACATGAAAGCCGCCAGCAGTCCGGCAAGGATAATACCTTTCAAACCTACCGGCAACAGGTTGTTGATCACATAGGGCAAAATCTTTTCAAAATCAACTTCGCCACCACCGGCTTTCAGCACCGGAGTAACATAAACCAATCCCAGAATTCCCAGACCTGCCACCATCAGGTAACGGGGAGGAAAAACCACCAGCGAAGTTAACCCGCTCATTTTTGCTGCATCACGCGGAGTTTGCGTGGACAAAACCCGCTGCATGTCGTAACCCGGCACGGGTCCGGCCAGACTGGAGAAGATGCCCTTAAAAAACATCATCATTACAAAAGCGCCAAACATGCCAAAGTTATCCTGTGCTATTTTGTGGTTCACCTGGTCAAACAGCCCGCTCCAATCAAGCCCTTCCTGCCAGCCAGGCATAATATCAAACCAACCATTGGGGACCGCGGCATTAATCTGTTCAGCTGAAACCTGGTCCATAGCAAACCAGGCGACTGCGATACAGGCGACCGTCATAACGACAAATTGCATAACTTCAGTGGCAACCACACTGTACATCCCTCCCTTAATGACGTAAAGGGTGGTCAGCACAAGCAGGATGGTCGCATAAGAATATTCTGAAATAATATGTGCAGAACCGATGGTTAAAGACAGGTCCCAGGGGAAAATGGTCACTGCAAATTTCCCGATGCCTACGAAAAAATAGGCAATAAAACCGATGGCGCTGATAATGGCAAAGACCACGACAATGATGTGCGCGAGTTTTCCGCCACGGTCGTCGCCAAAACGCGTGGTGATCCACTCTGCACCGGTCATCACGCCTGACCGGCGTAACCAGATGGCCATAAAGATCATCACGATCATTTGATTCCAAACGGGCCAAAGCCAGGGAATCCACACACTTTTCAACCCATACACAAAAAGAATGGTGACCGTCCAGGTGGTACCTGAAATGTCAAACATTCCCGAACCATTGGAAAGCCCCAGGTAATACCATTTCAGCTTATTGCCACCCAAAAAATAATTCTGGAGGTCGGTACTCGCTTTTTTTGATATCCAAAACCCGATAAAGACACTCAGGGCAAGGTAGCCTGCAATGATCAAAATATCAACTAATTCAAAATTCATTATTCTTACAGTTAGCAATTTTTAGATTCCAACAGGTTTATTTCCATAAATCCCAACTTCATTTCAAACCCGCCAGATAATTTTCTTTTTAGCCATCCAATAAACCAGGCCCATTGCCCCCAATACCAGTACAAAGGCACGGAAAACACCTGCCCAGGGGAAACCAGCCGGATACAACAATTCATAAAATCCGTATAAAAACGTGACATTCAGCAAGGGAAACATAAACCAGGTGGTCATGACGTAAGCCATCAGTGGGTTACTTCCGGCGCCTGCCAATAATTTTACCAAACCCGATTCCTTACAACAATTCACTACATAATCGAAAAATAGCAATAGACACAAAGCCATTCCCGAAGTTAATATCATATAAGAGGCAGTGGCGTGGTCTTTTTTAATTCCACCTTCCACCGGTTCCAATATCAAGCCAATGAAAATCAGGTAGGCAGCAATTGTAAATAATGTCACATACTGCGGAAGGTGTTTCTTCACCAATAAAAACAGCACGCCAACCGCTACCGGAGTAATTATAAAAACAGCGACCATCCAACGCTGATACAGGGCCGTGGTCAACCACACAACCATCAAAAACACACCGCCAAAAAACAGATGTTTCCAGCGCGAAACTATCCATTGTCTCTGATCGTCTGCTTGCTGTTTTAATCGATCGACCAACAGATCTCCGACCACGGTTGCAGGAATGATCAGCAGCATATAATGACTCATCCGGAACAGAAAAAACCAGGACGTGGGTTGAAAACCATCGATAACAGCATCGAAACCGGTGTATTTACAACACAGTTGAACTGCGCCCCAAAATACAAACAAAGCAAAACGCGACAGCCAACTGTTGCGTGTAAAATACCAACCGATCGCTCCCAGCAAATAAACGTTGGCCAGCAGCAAAATAATGATATTGCTCCGATGCAATGAAAATTCCTGGCCATAAACCCACCTGAAAACAAGCAGTAAACCCAAAGCTCCCCCCCAGCCGATCACCCGCCAGATTCGTTTTTGTTTGTGCTCTTTAATCACACGAAACATGGGAAACATCAGGACAAAACCGGCTAAAGTCAACCATTGCAGATCGTACCCCCGGATTTGCCGTCCCAACAGGTTAAACGAAAGCAAACCTTCGCCGATGTTGTGAGGTAGAATATGCGCAATGTAAATGGCAAAAACCACCAGGGTGAAAAAGCGGCTTACAACGGACTTGCCAAGCACCAAAGCACCCACTCCATTCTCCAGCTTTCTGGTTAAAGCCAAAGGAATAGCTGCTCCCATACAAAAAATAAACACCGGCAAAACCAAATCAACCCAGGTGATTCCTGCCACCTGAGGATTGAAAGCGTGCGTGGGCGGTGGACATTGAGCATGATACATCCATCCCGGCAAAGCCCCTCCAAAGGGGATTGTACCGGAAAGTACCATCCCAAAAATGGAAAGTCCACGCAAAACATCCAACGACAAAGCTCTTTTCATTCAGCGGTTTGTTTATCCAAATCCAGTTGATAGCTGTTTCCAAAGCGATCGATTACTTCCACCTTCATTGCTGAAGCTGTATTCCGGGGTTTGGCGCGAAACATGTGATTTGATTTTCGGGCTGTAATCCATTTGTAGTCCAGCTTCTGCTTATTGGAATAAGCTTCGGCTGTTTCGGGATCAACACCGTTGTAACGCTCCATTTCGCCCATTCGCTGGCCATTTTCATACCAATAAACTTTCCATTCCGGATCCCAGTTCCAAACATTGACTGTCAAATATTCAGGCTGTTCAGGGTTGCTTCCAACCGCATAGGCACGAAACTGATGGTTTTTATCGTAGCCAAAACTTTTAAAATACCACTTCAAATCCGGGCCGTTGGCTTCAAAAACAGCGTATCCTTTCGGCGTACCGTCCTCGGCATAATCACCCTGCCACCAGGCGCCGCAAACGGAGGAGATATTATGCTCAAATAAATTGGGAGTTATTTCCAGGTTGCTGTTTTGGTGTAGGTGTCCCGAAATGATATGTGCTTTATACGGTTCGAGTATTCGATATAAAGCGTGTTTATTTACCAGAGACTGCGCAATGGTGGAATAGGCAAACTGCTTCACATCTTGTTCGTTCAGGGCCGTTGGAATATGTACTACAACAACCACCGTTTTTCCTTTTTCAACAACCGCCAGGTCTTGCTCCAACCAACTCAATTGTTTTTCGGGCAGATAACCAATATAAAAATAATCGCGCCCAAGGTAAAAAACATCGTTTAGCACGACATAATGAATATCTCCCCGATTGAAAGAGTAATAGGCCGGGCCAAAACTTTCTTCAAAAAGTTTTTCAGCTCCTTTATCGGATCGATTGTTATAATACATATCGTGATTTCCCAATGATTGGTAAAACGGGATGCCAAGCGGAGTCAACAGATTTTGGACGGCATTGTATAGGGCCGGATTGTCGCCTGCGATATCGCCACATCCCAGTCCGTGAAAGGCAAGACCGTCGTATTTTTTTAACCACTGGCCCAATTCTTCCGCCACTTGTTGGGCTTGCACCACCTCTTTTTCGTTTTTAACCTGAGGATCGGCCCACACAACAAATCCGTGGTTTGTATCATCAATCAATTGTTTTTTTAACTGAAAATTAATTGATTTTGGCTTTTCTTCAGCAATACGGTGAAAAAACTGCGGCACCGAATTTACCACAGGCACCTGATAACCCGTAGGGGACGAGATGTACACAAAATTGCCCGATGAATTTCCCCTGAAAGCGTAAGCGCCCTTTTTATTGGTAACACAAACAGAGACACCATCCGTTACCACAACTCCTGCAACCCCTTTCCCCTCGCAAGTTACCTTCCCTTTAAAGATCGTGTGTTTAGCGGGCTGGCCTGCCACCGAACCCAATGTCAGACAAAGTAGAAAAAGTACTATCCCGATATTCAGTCTCATCATGCTGTTATTAAAACCTCAATCAGCAATCAGTTTTTGAGGTATATTTTGTTCTCTTCTTTCTTAAAATAATCTGGATCAGCGGCCATTTGAAAGCCGGCCTCCACTTCGTTCCACAAATTTTTGTGGATGATATGAACGATGTCGAAAACCATTAAACCGTCCGATGCCTGAAAATTCATTGCTATGGAGCGTGACAACTGGTGAGGATTGTCATAAAACTGATCGACCAGGATGCCGCCATAAAACGGGTGGCCATTTAAAATGCCTTTGATTTTTTCGCAGGAACCCTCGACACAATACCAGGTACCGCGGGCAGCTTCGCTGTCGGTTTCGTTTTGCACCAGATTGTTGTTTTTCAGGTATTCTTCCATCGTCACATTGGTATAGTAGTTTCCAACGGTAAACAGGTCGAGTATTTCGGCGTAGCCGTAGTTCTTATAATCGGCAGTGGCCCAGTCATAATCCTGAGCAGGATCGTACTGGTTGCTGGCCCAGTTTACACCTACTTCAAAATACGACGGATACCAGGCTCCGGTGTATGTTCCGAACGAAATATCAGGGTTCACTTCTTTTACTGTTTTGGCGGCCAGGGCCATAAAATCGTGAATATTTTTGGCGCGCCATTCGATCCACTTTTCAAAATACTGACCACGCACATAGCTGGTTTTCCCATTTTCATCCTTTTTCCATTCGTAAATATCAGCAGGGAAATTTTTGATTTCTTCACCCAGATATTCTTCGAATTTCTGCTTTGAAAGTTCAGAGAAGTCGGCCGTGATGCCATCGTAGCGTACCCGGTCCAGAATAATTCCATCCAGCTCAGGATATTTTTCCGTGACTTCCGCAAAAACATTCAAAATATGCTTTTGGAAATCGGGATTAATTGGATTGATCATCGCTGAGTATTTTTTCTTCTGGGTCATAATCGATACAATCCCTTCGTCGGGTGTATACACCATGCTGGCCCACTCAGGATTGGTCATATAGGTTTGTCCGCGATCAAAAAAGTTGTGTCCACCCACAAAAGTGTTCATTGAGGCATGAACTTCCAATCCGAGTTCGTGCGCCTTTTTAATAAAATGGCCGAGGTAATCAAAATCGGGTCGTTCAAAACCATCCCAATTGGTCATTTGAGGAGCATAATCGCTTTTATAGAGTACTTCGCCGGTAATCGGACGGATATCGACAACGGCATGGGTAAAGCCAATATTTTTTATTTTTTCCAGGTAAAAATCAATGGAATCGGGGTAGCTGAAACGCTCAAAATTCGCTTCAGCGTCAAACCACATCAAGGCAGGCTTGTCAACCGGATTGGTCTCGGCTACTTTCGACGTTTTGTGGCTACAAGCAGAAAACAGGACGACTGAATACAGCAGTCCAAAAACAATTGAATTTTTCATGTGTTTGTCTTAAAAAAATAGTTAAAAGATGCTGTCGGTTTAATTTTTTTTGCCAATTGCAAGGTCAATTCCCTGTTTGGCGTATTGCAATTGGTTTGCTATTTTCAGATGAATCATATCAAAAAGAAAATAGCCATCACATTCATCCATACAGGCTTTTACCGATTCAACGATTGCCTGGTTCTCCTGTTGTTGGCTTGCCTGGTTGTTGCTGTCCCAGTTGCCCACATCGGGGCCGGCGACGACGATAGGGCCAGTTTTGATCTTCTCCTTGGCTAACCTGGAAAATCCCTGCATGGTCCACTCGGACGAACCATAGACTTTCAACGGAGACGCATAGGCGCCGATCAAAATATGATCCATCAGTTCTGCATATCCGTAGTTCATGTATTTTGGAGTGGCCCATTTATAGGTTTGGGCCGTGTTATATTTTGGGCTGGCCCAGTTTACCCCGACTTCATAGTAGGTAGAATACCATCCGCCCACATAAACGCCGAAGAGCATGTCGGGATTTACTGATTTTACGGCTGTACGGGCCTTCGACATAAAGTCATAAATCATCTTCGCCCTGAATTCGAGCCATTTGGTAAAATAAGGAGGATAGCTGCTCATGGCCATCACCTGTTGCATGGTTGCCCCCTGCGGAAGGATGTCACCCGGGAAGTTCGCCAGTTTTATGTTTCCCAGATAACTTTCAAACTTTTTTCTTGTCAGTTCCGAAAAATCGGATTGCATCCCGTCAAAGCGTCCCCTGTCGAGAACGATGCCATCCAGATCATATTTGGCAAGGTCTTTCAGCAGATCACAAAGATAATTTTGCACCTCCTCGTTGGCAGGGTTGAAAAATTTGGTTCCTCCTCCTGCATCCATCGTATTGGTGAGGCCGGCAGAAAGATTTTCGGAGGTAGCCCATTCTTTTTTGGATGCATCCCGGTAAAGAATTCCCTGGCTGCCCAGGCCGCTGCTGTGCCCGCCCACCATTGTGTTGAATCCGCCATGTACCTTCAATCCCAGTTTGTGCCCTTCTTCGATGAATGCCTGCAGATAATCCCAGGTTGCCGTTCGTTCAACTTTGGAGTACACTCCGTTGACCCATGCGCCCAACCACTGTACCTGGGCCACACCCGCCACGGATGAATGATAAAGGATGTCACCCGAGGTGGGCCGGATATCCACAACCACATCGGTAAAACCGGCATCTTTGGCCAGCTTCAGATCCCGTGCAATGTTTTCCTTGCTGTTTGCAAAGTCGCGGAAGTTAGCCGCTGCGTCTATCCAGATGTATCGGGGTTTAGCGATATTTTCTTTGGGAGGATCCGGGAACTCATATTCGGTGTCCGGGCCATCGTCCCCGCTGCATGCCGCTGACAACACGAGCCAGCCTGCAAGGAGGATGAATGAGACAATGGTATAAAAATGTGAATTTTGTTTGATCATTCGATAGATATTGTTGATTTTCAGTTGGTATCTTCCCGATACTTTTCGATATCATTCCGTTCATCTTTGAACACTGCGCCAGATTGATGTTTCTGTCCAGGCAGCGCTTAAAAAATGATTTTGAAATTGTGATCAAGTTGCCCCGATATACATCCGGGCAACTTGATCATTAACTCTTCTCAGAACCTCAAATTACATGTCGATACAGTCGTATTGTACACAAACAACACATCCGTTGGTAAACATGAAGTAGAGATACATGTAGTATCCGTCACTGGAAACCTTCAGGATCGCATCACCCGTACCGTTTGCATTGGTTCCGCCATTGTCCTTGCCACCATAAGTACCAATTGGCGTCGTCCATATTGGTTCGGTGAAGGTGGTCACCGCGTTGGCGTCGTGCAGATAAACCTTATCGTCGCTACCCCAGGTAAAGGAGTTGATTGACATATTCACGGCATATGGATTGCCGTTAAATACGGTATAGTCGGCTGCATTTTGAATCCAGTTGCCGCTGATCTCCGGTCCCTGAGCTTTTATCGTGTTGGTCTTTCCGTTTACCCATGCAAACTTTCTGGGTTCTGCATAGTAGGAGACGAAGTAATCGGCAGTAAGATCAGTGGGGTCGGTTGCAACCACATCGGCATTATTATTCCAGGCTCCACTAATCCCATTGATGGCCACAATTTCAGGCGTCTGCGAGAGCAGTACACCATCCCTGACCTGCCAGCGGGCAAAACTTTTGTCTGCACCCATGAGCGCTGCGGTGATGATGGCGTCTCCATCAAGACTTCCCTTAACAGAAAGTTTGCGTCCGATGGAAGGGCTTGCTGTCCAGTCAATATAGAGCTCGGGTGTGCCGTTGACTCCTTTGATTCTCCAAACTTTGTAAGTGCCGGCATTGGGCGCAAGGTTGCTCACCAGGATGTTGTTACCGTCGTCCGCTGTTGCGAAGAAGTTGGTGAGACCTCCCACAATTGATCCCATGTTTGGCATGGTACCTACCTTTGCACCGGTTTTGCGGTCCAGATAAATTCCGGCTTCGTTTCTTGTGTTCACCACCACATAATCTTTCGTAACAGCAAGGCTGGTAGTCAGATGTAAAGTGCTGATTCCAAGGTCAGATTGTAATTTTTTCGACCAAAGGATTTTGGCACTTCCGTTACGCATCCCCAGTCCAACCTTATTGGGCACAGCCTTGTTGACCTTGTAGATTGCTTTGTCCACTCCGTTTTGAGCAGTCACAGTCAGGGTAACTTCCTGGTCGTAATTTATTGCGGTGGTTCTTGGGTCGGGACTGATGGTGGCGCCGTGAGAAATGCTTGCTTCAGCCATTACTTCACCGATTGGCTCAATTGAAATAAGCGCAATCGTTTTGGCCTGTTCATCGATGATGCCGGAAATACCAAGGGCACTCATGCTGAAGTCGGTAATCTTCGCTTCGTTACTTTTCCGGATTTCAGCTACGATTTTATAATCTTTCTTTGTCTTTGTCTGATCTGTAACCGTAATGAAATTTTCTTTTGTCAGATCCAGATAAAGCAATGAAGGAGATATCGTTACATTATCATCGATATTTGCCTCTACCCTTACGTGGCTCAGCGCATCCATTGTAAGCACCTGGTTGGAGGTGCGGGGATAGTTGTAAGGAAATACAATGGTGATGATTTTATTATCGTAGTCAATTTCGCTCGTAAAGCGGTTTTCCGAGCTCTCATCGCCGTAAAACGATGCAGTTATACTGTTGATTCCTTGTCGTGAAACCGATGGAGTAAGATCCTCTACCTGTTGGCATCCGGCTAAAATCAGCATAGCTGAACAAAGAATCACAAGGATTGAATTTATATTTCGTTTCATTCGTTATATTGTTTATTTCAATGATGTCGTATAAGACCTGCTTAAATCATTAACTCATGCTCGTTTCATACGCTTACCGGTTATTTCCAGCTTTCGTACTGTTCGATCAATGCGTTGTTTGCCTGTTCGGCATCAGGTATCGGCAGAATATAATTCTTTGCAGAGAACTTTCTGTCCTGGTAGTCCACATCAATATACTCGTAATTGGCACCGGTGATTTTGAATCCGTGGCAACGGTAGTCGTTGTATTCGATGTGAGCCAGTTTCCATCTTCTCATATCCCAGAAAAGATGTCCTTCGTAAGCCAGTTCCACTTGTCTTTCGTTTCTGTAGTCGTTAAACCATTCGTTGCCTGAAGAATTTTTTGCCGGAAGGTTTACTCTGGCGCGTACTTCGTTCATTGCATCTCTTGCCTCGCTCATCTTGTTAAGTCTGAATGCAGCTTCAGCTTTATTGAGCAGTACCTCTGCATACCTGATCTCTACCCAGGTTTGGGTGCTTGGTTTACCTTTGATGTCGATGAGCGATTCATCCATCAGTTTTCTCAGGAAATAGCCGGTAGTGGTAAGCCCGTAGCTGTATGGCTGCTCCCGGTAGGCCATAAACGTTCCATAAGTTCCATTTACCGAGTTCTGCATCACGTTGCCTTTCCAAACACTGCCGGGATAAATGATCGTTGCCTTGAAGCGGGGTTCCAGGTCTTCATAGGGTGGACGGGTTGCATTGGCCGTATAGTAAGGTGTCCAGTCCATCTTTGTTCCATCGGCTTTCTCGTAGCTTTCCACCATTTCCTGGGTAGGTGTTCCCAGCCCACCAAATTCATAACCGTCGCTCAAAGGCACGTAATCTTTGTCAAAGGTATGGTATGGCCCAATTTTGTCATATTTAAACTCGAGAATTGACTCCTTGTTGCTGCCTTTCCATGACTGGGCATAGTCACCCACCAACTCATACTTGTTTGATTTTACGACTGCATCTGCGGCATCATAAGCCGACTGCCAACGTTCTGCAAAAAGCATTGCTCTCGATTTAAAGGCAAGAGCCGCATGTTTGGTCAATCTTCCCTGATCCTGTCCGGTCCATGATTCAGGCAGGTTGGCTATTGCGAAGTCCAGATCTTTTTCAATCATATCCCAGGTAGCTTCGTTCGAACTGCGGGCTTTATCCTTTTCCATTTCTGCCAAAGACGTGTACAGGATGACCCCGTCATGCCTTCTTGCCAGTTGAAAGTAGATAAATGCACGGAAGAAAAGCACCTGTGCTTCCCATTTTTTCTTCACCTCTTCCGGAAACTGGCCATACTGTTCCATGGAATGGAGAAACTCATTCATTCTGCGGATCTTGTTGTACGCATCGTTCCATACACTGTAGAAACCACCTGTTGCAGAAGTAATCAGTGTAGGATCAAAAACATAATTATTGGGATGACCAGCTTTGTGACCGGCTGCATAAGACCCATACTTGAAGGTATTGGCAAAACTCTCCGTCAGGTTACCGCTGGCCTGTGCTGACCCAAACTGACCATACTGGTTCAGGTAAGTATAAAAGCCATTGACGTAGAGATCCACACTCGACTCGTCCTCCCAAATCACTTTGTCAGTCAGTTTGTCCGTAGGAGTCAGGTCCAGCCAGTCCGAGCAACTGCTGAAAAGCAACACAGCAGTCGTTACATAGAGTAGTGTCCTAAATATTTTTTTCATTTTTTCAGTCAATTAAAAGTGATTATAATGAGAAGCTAAGTCCTACAGAGAGGGTTTTCTGCTGCGGATAATATCCGTTGTTAACCCCTGGTTGTTCGGGGTCGATGTTGTATTTGGTGAGTCCGCTGAATGTGAGCAGGTTTGATCCCTCCATAAAGATCCTGATCCTGTCAAAGCCTGATTTATGGATCAGGGAGGCAGGAATTGTGTACCCGATTTGGAACGATTTCACACGCAGATAATTCCCGTTCCTGTACCAGAAGGTGGATGAGTAAGCATTGTTTGTGCTTACCGTTACCAGAGACAGACGAGGAAACTCGGCATTCTGATTGTCCGGTGTCCATGAGTTTTCAGGCACAAATACCGGCGTATTGCCACCATGGTAGAACATCCTGGTAAAAACCGTGTTATCCATCACTCCCGACGGATAAACCCCGGTCAATGCAACGGTACGTCCCAACCCTGATTGCAGCAGGATATCAAAGTCGAACCCTTTCCAGTCTCCGTTGAGGTTGAGTGAGGTTTGGAATCTTGCGTAGGGACTTTTTCCTACATATCCCATATCCTGTGCGTAAGAAATTTTGCCGTCTCCATTACGATCTTTGTATTTGATATACCCGGGCAGTACAGGTGAACCCGTTATTGTGGGAGAATTATCGATCTCTTCCTGCGTCTGGAATAAACCTTCGGCAATAAATCCGAGCTGTGCACCTACTTCCTTGCCGGTCAATTTACGGTAATCAGGAGTGTTCTCTGAGTCTCCGGCATAATAGAGCCATCTGCGTTTAGCAAGGGTTCCAATCCATTTCACGCCATATCTGAAATCCCCAATCTTGTTATTGTGTGTAACGGTAAAGTCAAAGCCTCTGTAGTCAATCTTGTTGACGTTGTCTGTGCTGAAATAGTATCCGCCCATTGATGGAGGATATGCGCCCCCCACACTGCCCAGCAGGTCATACTGGTACTTATAGAAGACATCCAGTTCCACACCGAGCAGTCCTTTCCAGGCCATAAATTCTGCACCCAGGTTATAGGTAATGGCTTTTGCCCAGGAAAGGTACGGGTTACCCAATGTTCCCGAATAAATCATGCTCTGGCGCTGGTTACCCAGGATCAGTGCATTCGACTCTAGGTTCATTAAGTTGAGGTACTGGAAGGCACTAACAGCAGATGTCGCGGTCTTTCCGATTCCGCCTCTTAATTTGAGGTTATCCACCCACCCGGCTTGAAACCAGTCTTCGTTGTTTATTCTCCAACCGGCAGAGAAAGCCGGCAGATTGACCCATTGCGATCCGGCCATTCCGCTGAAGAGGTAGCTGCCGTCGCGGCGGAATGAAACTTCCAGCAGATAGCGGTTGTCATAATCATAATTGAGCCTTCCTACGAAACCAATCACCCTTGATTGGCTGCTGCCTCCCGAAATGGAAGGTATTTTCTCTTCGCCATTTCCGGTGCTGTTGGTAATCATTCCCAATTCATCCAGGCTCAGGAAGTCGAGTCCATAACCTGTTGCTCCCAATGTGTCTGAAAAGGCGTTACGGGTTTCAGCAAGACCCAAAAAGTTGATCTTGTGTTCGCCGAAACGACGATCATACGTGACGCTAGACTGTGTAACCACATTGGTTGACTGGTATGCGCTTTCAGTCAGCGATGTATTCCCCGAGTTGTTCTCAAAAGGCACATAACTGATCACCTCTGTCGTGGTTCCCGGCAGCGCGCCCATCATCGTCTTAAATGGTATGGTCAGCGATTTGTTGA
>OBJA01001839.1_pt1 | contig 13473 bp, 9 predicted proteins | sample 1519751 | NCBI WGS metagenome assembly OBJA01 (sample SAMEA3881238, study PRJEB22517) | soil metagenome | biome: lake sediment; feature: soda lake sediment; material: sediment, water from around vicinity | place: India | collected 2013-12-23 | depth 3 m | reverse complement strand
TTGAAAACGGCAAAATAACCGGTCTGCTCAATGGTGTTTATGATGGTGAAAACTCCTGGTGCCAACCTGTTGTTCTCAAGCCTTAAGGTTTTGTGAATAAACATATTAAGCTTGTAATTCAAATCGGATTTACATCGTATTGTCCAATTTTGGTCTCTTTGTATTTCATTTTTGTTGGCCTTGCGGTACTAAATTCGAACCGGTTGATAGAGGATTTGAGGCTTTTAGGTGAGATGTTATTGGTATGATGACGCTTTTATTTTGGCCAGTCCTGCTTTTCGCATTTCATCTTTCATGGTAGGAAGGTTTGGATTCATTTCAAATTAATACCGTATAAATCTCCCTTTCTTCGTGAATAAGTGCTCCCATTTCATTTAGTTCATCTCAATATTGAATTCATAGATCATCTGTGTTTCCTCTAAATTTTAATGAAAATTTTGTTCTTGTACATCCAGTAGCAGATGTACCACAGAATATACCAGACAATCGCGCTGGAGATAACTTGTGCAGTCAGATGTCCTGCCCAGCCTATAAGCGAATGGATGATCGGGTCAAAAGCACTTAGAAAGAGGCCGGTTACACCAATCGAGAATACCATGTAAATAAAAATGGAGTTTGTCCCGACGATGATGAATACCTTGGAAGCTTTGAGGAATTTCTTCTTTACGTCGATTAGCCAATAGGAGAAAGCGAGGGCAAGTATGGTCCAACCACCACTGGCAAATATGAATGAAGCTGTCGCAATTTTTTTAATAATGGGCGTAATGTGAAGCCAGTCAAGCGAAAAACCAATAACCAATGCTGCCACTCCCCAGATAACCAACCATTTCAGTTTTTCGCTCGCAGTTTTGTTACTCATCAGTAGCTTTCCGCAAAGTACACCCCACACCGTGTGGGCTATTGTAGGAACAGCATTTAGAGTAGCCCAGACGCTGGTTTTAGGCGTACCTTCAATTTGTATATTTACCCAGGTGCCCAAGTTATGAAAGGCTTCCCAGGGATGGTTAAATCCCTGAACCGGAAAAAAGCGGTAAGCCAGGTCAGTCAGCAATAAAATGATCAGGGTGAAAACTAACTGAAACGAGAAGTTCTTTCTCCAGATGAAAAATGCAACCAGGTAAGTCACCGACAATTGAGCCAGTACATTCTGGAGTTTAAAAACAATATGGTCTTCCCCCATACAGTAAAGTCCCCAACCCAGCAGAAGCAAGATCAGCGAGCGTCTGAGGGCATGGTTTCGGATGGATTTAGAACTAAATCCCTTCTTTTCACGGTTTGTCACGGCAAAAGGGATGGCCACCCCGACAATAAACATGAAGAAAGGCTAGATAAGGTCCCAGAAATGTAAACCATGCCAGGCATGATGGCTTAGCTCAGTCCCCAAGAAATGTATAAAAACATTGTCCGATGCCTTAAAATGGTTATAAATCTCCGTACTTTCCCCCATAAGAAGAAACATGATAAAGCCACGAAAAAAATCAACAGAAATTATCCGTCCTTCCTGAGAAACGCCCGCCTGCGGACTATTTTTCGTCTTTTTTATCATATTTTTAATATTTCATTCCGCAATTTCCGTATGAAATTTAATTTTTCAATTAGGTTTCCAACGAGATGGAATTCGCATAAAAAATTTAATCATTTCGGTTTGTGTATTAATGATGAAACTTATTTATGCTCATTTCACTGCTGTAAAATTTGAATGACCTGCGTCCTATTGGCCGGAACAGTAAGAAACAGTTTGTTGTCGTCCGTTTTAACTTTTGCACCACTCACCATTTCAAGAGCTGAAATTTCTTCCTGAATTCCGAGTTCAGAATTCTCAAGGTTCACTTCACAAGCAATATCCTGTTGTCCATTATTTCGCACCGTAAAAAATAATTTCTTAGCATTGCCGAATCGCTCGATCCTAATCGATTCCTTATTGCAGGTTGCTCCTGTAACAGGTTCCCACCCGACCGCTGCAATTTGCCTGATAATCGGGATGTATTTCTTAAAGAACGGGCGTCCATTTTCAATTTTTTTGTGATCCTGCCAATAGGGATCATTGGAAGCATCGACACTGAAAAATGAAGGAAAAAATCCATAGGCCATCAATTTCTCAAAATAGATTTCGTAGCCTTTATACGGTGCTTCCGTAAATGCCTTGTCATTTAAGCCTTCGTTTAAAAGAAAGACAATTGGTTTTTGAAACGATATGGCGCGTTTGAAATCCAAAGCTTCCATATTGTGATCATTGGAAGAATACCAACTCAATTCAGCTCCGAATAAGTCAAGATTTGATGCCGCAAAAGGGTTCCATCCATGGCCATTTCCCATGGAGAGCTTACCTTGTGAATGCATTTCATCCGAAATTTTCTTCATGAATTCAAATTCCGAAGTGAAATTCCAGATTGCTGGCATTTTAACTTGTTTTGAAAAAGTGAGCGGATAATTGGTGTATTTAAAATGATCGCTGCGATAGTTTAAATCGTGATGCCAGTTCCATTCCATTGAATCAAAATAAATCCCATCAACATTCATCCTGACAGCAGGTTTTATTTCATCTTGCATCACGTACTGATAGCGACTAAATCCGGGCAGATCAGGGTTACAATTGGTCGTTATACTTACAGCCCATCCCGAGCTAAACCATGGGGTTTCAAGCCGCCTTGTTTGAAGACGACCATTCTTGTCTTCGGTTGCACTGGTTTTAATGTACTGCCGGTGTTCTGCAGGTATCATTTTATCCGAAACCAGTGTATCATACGCAATTGTCTTTGTATGGATCGGGAGTTGGATATCCCAGGGTTCGGTGTATTGAAAACTAAACACAGAAGTTCCTTTGTCTGACAAAATATTTGGTATCCTTTTGCCATCTTTTATATCCATACTGTTCGAGTTCGTTTCATGAAAAGCAAAACCAAAGTCTTCCCAATCCGGAATTGACCGAAGCGGGGTAAATGGCAACCAGATTCCTTCATTGACAACCCTTTTCCTGAAGTCATCAGCATAAATTGAATAGTACTGCTTCAAAGCAGCCCTCATCCCCCATTGATCATTAAAATTAAAATAGCTCAATTTGAAGAAAGCGCGGTTGGGAAATTTGTCTGTCATCGGACTTGTTGCAAAATCAAATTCAGCAATCAAACCTTTTTTGACTTTAGCGCCAAGGCGAAAGACAAGAGGAAGTGACAAATCTGTGCCTAACGCAACTCCTCTTCCATCAACACTCACAGCACACAGCGGATAATAAGACATAGTCCCCTGACCAACAGGATCGCCATAGCCTCCGTCAGATAATTTGCTCCCGTTAAAAGCACCATCGGGAGGTAGAACTGTTGCAACAGGAACCGTATCGTAGTAAACTGAGTCAGGCTTCATGATAACTGATTTCTCAAGGCCATGGTACCATTTCCAGCTACTACCGTACAATGGGATACTGACTCGTAAGGTTAAACAAGAGTTACCTTCACCAACATATTCGAGGTCTCCGTTGATCTCTGTGAATTTTCGCCTGTCAATTTCATGAATGACCACATGATACAGATTGTTCCTGTAACGTGTTATTCGGGCATTAGGAGTGGTAACAACATCATAGAAAGGAATTTCCTGTACATGCATCGTCGATGAACCGGCGTCCAAATACTCCAAATGGATCATTCCTGTGCTGCTTCCGGCTGACTCCTGAGCTATTCCACTGTTTGCACTGCTTATTATCCCCAATAGGCACATTAAGAATATTGGTTTCCTAAAGTTCTTCATTGCTTTAACCTTGAAGAGTTTAATCATTTTATTTTTAAAAGCATACTATCGTCCAGTCTTAAGGTTATGGCCATTATCTGACCATAACCTTATAGATTCAGAAAACCTGGTTTCAAACCAAAACCAGTTATAAAATCCCAAACATTTCTGGATTTTTGTTAATTCGTCACAGTTTAATTTTTGCAAATGCGGATTCGGGAGTCTGATCGGCAGGCATAGCGCCAACTTCAGTCCAACCTGAATTGCTCTCGACAATTGCGAAATTAACATACCTACTTTGCGTCCCTAAAGCACTTCGCTGGATTGCGAATTCGATGATTTTCTTTCCATCAACATTCTTAAATTGTGAGAATTGAATAACATCACTGAAAGAATAGACAGTATTCCAGTTCCAGTCATTCCCAGGGCCAACATGCTGGTAAACATCGCCCCACCCACCAGATACCGATCCTTCACATAAGAAATCAGCTCCAGAGCCTGCCGGATACATCCAGCTTTTTAGTCCTGTCTCGCCATTGTTGTCAGAATCGAGATAAATATCTACAACGTCCATAGCGAAATCCAGAGTTCCTTCCACATAGAAATTCAGATATCCGGAAGAAGCAAACGTCTTCACGGCTGTGATGTTACCACCGGTTCCCCCCTCGTTAACATGCGTGTATTCAACATAGGTCCAATCAGTAAAATCACCGTCAATTTTAATATTGGGACCCAAAATGAGAACCGTATCCGTAAAAGAACTCGTTTCACCAGCAAGATCTGTAGCCTCAAGAGTTACCAAAAACTGTCCTTTGCTGGTAAACACATGGGTAGGATTTGAAAGTGTAGACCCTTCTGTCTGATCTCCAAAATCCCAGCTATAGTCAGTGGCATTTGTGGAGAAGTTCGTAAAATTAACTTTATATCCGTCAGCTATATAACTGAACACCGCTTTTACGCCGCTACCGGAGTCATCTTTCTCGCACGAGACGGCAAAAAATATTGCCAACGAAATGCTCAGAAAAATCCATTTATTATTTTTCATATCGTTAATATTTTTTTGATTCCTAATTCATTAATAAGCTTAAATGTTTTTAGTCAGAAACAATTGATATCATGTGGTCTAAGCTATTCATACCGCTATCCTGGTCCCAACAATCGGTATTTGCAAGCCGGATCGAATATTCAGCCCTGTTTCTTAAGCTTTCGGAGCGGTCAGTAATATTCAAGTACAAATCGTAATCTCCCAGTGGAATTCCTGCCAAACTGATATCATTAGTAATTGTCAGTACCCCATTGGGTTTACAATCACGCAAATCGACCTGAATTTCCTTCGAATAAATTTCGCCCGAAACTTTGTCCTTCAAAACCAGATTGGTTATTTTATAACTGTACAATGGAGCGTATCCTTTATTGGTAATTGATATCTCCATTTTATAATTCTGGTTGACAACAGCTGTTTTTGGAAACTTCGCTTTAACAAGCACCAGTCTGTATCCCAGGTTACGTTGAAATTCATTGAAACATCCGGAATTTCTCCATAAATCAATCACCGGTTGATACCAGTCGAGATTCAGGTAAGTCCATTTTAACAATTTCATCTCATGTTTGCTGGTCTGGCAATCAGGATATTCACCAGTAGGAGGACAAGTTTCTCCTCCGGTCGGCACGTAAAGCGCTTCGTCACTGATGTATTTTTTATCAGCCTGAATATTGGTATAAGTACCATAATCGGTTCCACCAGCCAGGAAACAGTCATTGTGATGACCAACTCTCGCACGTTTTTCATCAGAATAAGCGATATCGATATTTACAGGAATAGTTGTATTGAATATCTGTTGTTTTGCGCCAGGTGTGCGTACCTGCACCATGATTTCGGGAGGCAGGACGTTCAGCATTTTCTCCAGTACCTTTCGCTCATTTTCAACTGTAGCCAAACCATTGCCGGAACTGTGCCACTCGCCCCACGCTCCAATGAAACCAGCCTGAACAAAAGCGATCACGTCTTCATTTTGTTCGAAGACCGGTTTCAATTGGTCAAGGTGTTGGGTTATTATTGACAAAGGGGCATCGGTACCTTCCATGTCATCAGTATAGGCAAAACGCAATACACATTTTATTCCTGCGTTTCGTAACTTCTGCATGTCAGACTGAATGAGTGAGAGTTCAGTAGAACTAATTGGCTGATCTTTGAAATCTTCGAGATAGTACATGCGCATGATCATCGAAACATATTCATTTTTTAATGATCCCAATGTGGCTGGATTTAGCCCTTCTCCTTCAGAATACACGACCATATTGTGCATGAAGCCCCGTTCCGGATTAGAAAACAGATCCAATGATTCCTGATAGTTAATCTCTGTAGTTGAATCTTCTTCCACATCTTTTGTTTTTTTACAGCCAATGGCTAAAAACATCAGAAGCACGATCAACAATCTGCTATATCCAATTACACTCATATTAATTATATCCCTGGTTTTGAATGAACAAGCCTTTTCCTTCACTCACAGCTCTTAATGAGAATGGAAATACATTTTTGTATTCGTTTGCATAAGGAGATCCAGTAAGTTCAATGCAACGGGAGACTAATTTATCATGTCTGATGAGATCCGCCCGATATTGTCCGTTTTCGCACCAGAATTCGTGACTTCTCTCCGTCAGAATCATGTCATTAAATGCATCCAGTGAGCTAAAATCTGATAGTTTCAGATCCCCAAGACCAGCCCTTCTTCTTACTATATTTACCAACTCCATCGCTTCGGCATTCGGACTCGTACTATTCGCAATTGCCTCAGCTTTCGAAAGCAACACGTCAGCATATCTATATTGAATGATGTCAACTGTTGTCAAAGATGTTGTTCGCTTATCGTCAGGATTTATTTTTAACGGAATAGGTCCAAGGTCCATGTTTGTTCCCGGATTCGCACGATTGTAAACCACACCATCAGAACCTGTGTATTCAGCGATCAGCATGGTTTTCCGGATATCATCGCTTTCAAATGTGTCATAGAACCACCATGTGCTTTGTACAGTGGCCCATCCGCCCAAAGGAGTATAGTTTGAAGGAAGCACCATCATTTGCCATTGATTTTCGCTGGTTCCATCGTAGTCGCAAGGGATCGCCCATATTACTTCCTTGCTACTTTTCGCCCCGTTCAAATCCCACATACCAACGTAATTTGGATCAATTTGGTAATAATTGTAATCCATAATATCATTGCATTCAGCGATTACCTTCTCCCAATTCTTTTCATGCAGATAGAGCCTGATCAGGATCATTTTCGCCAACCCTTTGCTAAACCGTCCATATTCTGCTTGTGCAGGTTCCGGTAAATCATTGGCAGCCGCAATAAGATCATCTTCGATAAATTTCACCATTTCTTCATGAGACAATCTCGCAAGTGGCTGTTCCTTTGTGGGGCTTTTGAGAACCTCAAGCGGAGCAATGGCAATTGGTCCAAACATGTCGAATAAATCATAAGCGAGCAATCCCCTTGCACACCGGATTTCAGCAATGGCCTGCTTTTTTATTTCTTCATCGACTTTTGACTCATTGATCAAGTCAATTGTGAGGGTCATCCGGCTAATTTTGTTGTAAAACCCGGATCCTGGAACACCAGGATATCCATCATAGAAATAGGTCATTTCCACGCTGGTTGGTGTAAAGTTGAGCAGGTGGTTGTATTGTTGTAAGCTAAATTTCCCTGAAAGAATCTCGGTGCAAGCATCCAATGCAAACATGATTCCCCTTTCAGAAGTCGAATTTATTCCGTCCCACCATGATCCCCTTAGCGGATGATAGCATGAGTTCACCATTGCCTGCACATCGGCCTCGGACTGGGGAAATATACTTGGATTGATTTCAGAATAGTCAACTGTCACCAAATCCTTGGTACAGCCTCCAAGAAATGACACGATGGCAATGAGCAAAAATATTTTTTTAATATTCATCACTTATTTTTTATCAGGTTAATTAAAATGTAATGTTTAAGCCTGCAGTGAATGTTTTCACGTTAGGGTAAGCTGCTGTATATGAGTCCGTCTCAGGATCAATACCTGAATAAGGAGTGATTACAAAAAGATTCTGTGCATCAACATGAAAACAGGCTTCCTGAAAAATACCCTTAACCCACTTCTGAGGAAGTTTATACCCCAATGAAATATTTTGCAGTCTCAGAAACCATGCTTTTTCCAGGAAGAAATCTCCCGGTCCATATTGGGACCAGGCATAATATGAACTTGGGTGGGTTGTTGATGGGTTATCCGGAGTCCACCGTTCTTTAACCGTTCGTAGAGCGTTATATCCATAAGTGTAAATTCCTTCAGCGCTCACACCGTAGGAAGTGTAGTTTGGATCGGCTAACTGACGGCCGAACATCCCGTTAAAATCAAAACTAAGGCTAAAATTTCTGTAAGTAATCACATTACTGATACCTGCAATCAGTTCTGGATCTGTGGTTCCAATCAGTCTTGTGTCAGCATCGTCGATAATCCCATCAGGCTCCCCGGTTCTTATGAACCGTCCGTTTTCGTCAACCATAGGATTTCCATTATTATCTCTCTGATAACCATTAATATCCTTAATCTTAATCATGCCAGGCAAAAGTTCAGGCTGTGATGGTACCACTTCCCCGATCTGCATGATCCCGTCAGCTTCTCTGTAGTACATTGCCCGGATGGGGTCCTTTGCATTTTCGTAAACGGCAGGTTTCCAATCCTCTGCCCTTTTTTTCCAATTATCTTCAAATCTCGAGAATGAGAATATCGTTTTCCAACTGAAGTTTTCCCGTTGAACATTGCGCGTGATCAAGGTGAGCTCAAAACCCTGGCTCTGTGTTTCACCGACATTGGCCATAATGGCATTAACTTCATGGTATGAATTAATGGGCTTCATCGCTAACAGGTCTGAAATCACCCGGTGATAGAGTTCAAATGAACCGCTAATGCGATCGTTCAGAGCTGAATAATCAACACCGAAGTTAAGTTCTGTGGTTGTTTCCCATTTCAGATCAGGGTTTTCCAAACGCGACAAGGAAACTCCAATGTTGATAGCATCGTCTCCGGAAAGCCATGCCGGATAAGCAGAATAAGCACCAAAAGCATTACTCCCAATGGAAGCATTACCCGTTTCCCCGTAACTCACCCGCAGTTTCAATTGGGAAACAGCAGACTTCATATCTTCCCAGAATCCCTCTTCGGCCATGTTCCATCCCAAAGCAATTGACGGGAATGTTGCCCATTTGTGATTCCGTGCAAAAACACTGGCCCCGTCAGTTCGTATGGTAAATGTTGCCAGATACTTGTCGCCGTATATATAATTGATCCGGCCGAAATACGAAGCAATCATATTTTTGGAATAGGAGGAACTAACCGTTTTGGTTCCACTACCTGCATTGAGGTTATTCCAGAGAAATGCATCAGAAATAAAACCAGTATTACCACTACTACTATTGCCTTCGTTGAATTTTTCTTCTGAAACACCGACCAGAACATTTAAACTGTGTTTGTCTCCAAATTGCTTCGTATAATTTGCGGTACCTTCGAGCAAGTAACTGTTCTTATCAATTTCGGCTATCGTGGCTCTTCCGTTTTCTCTTGCGCCCCATAATGTAGTTTTAGGAAGATAGGTCCACCGGTTGGTTAGTCCCCGGTCAAGACCAGCTTTAAATTTAATCACCAGGCCTTCAATCGGTTTGATATCCAGATAGGAACTCATCATTGTTCTCTCGATCCGGCCTTTGTCAGCAATGGTAAGAAGCGAATAGGGATTTGGCTGTTGGGAGAGTTGCGGATTTATGGGGTAATTTCCATTTTCATCAATTGCCTTGATATGCGGGCCTTGTTGGATTGCCGCGCGGATTACACCAGAGTTTTCCCACTGACCACTACCCAGCGAGCTATTTTTGTTGTCAATACGGCTGGCCGAAAAATTAAACCCAAGTTTTACGAATTTAGTAATGTCCTGATCAATATTTCCCCGTACGGTATATCGTTCAAAATCAGAATTTTTTATCACCCCTTTTTGATCAAAGAAGTTACCAGACAAAAGAAATTTTGTAGTCTTTGAACCACCCGTAACTGAAACATTATGTTGTTGAATGGTGCCATCACGAGTGACCAGTCCCAACCAATCGGTTCCCCTGCCTACATTGTTGATCGCATTTTGGGTATAAAGTCGATGAAAATCACCATTGATCGGATCTGCTTTAGCTGCTTCAAGTGTGTTCGTTCCCCAGGGGGCTACATGGTTTTCAAAAATCCATTGTTCCCAGGCAGCTTCATTCCGTACCTGCATCCATTCATCCAATGGAAGTACATCAAAAGCATTATCATATTTTTGAAAGGAGAAGGAGTTTGAATATTGAATAGTCGGTTTGCCTTCAACACCTCTTTTCGTTGTTATGAGAATAACCCCGTGAGCGGCCCGGGCACCATAAATAGCGGTAGCACTTGCATCTTTTAAGACTTCGATGGATTGAATATCATTTGGGTTAAATGAGTTCAAAATACTTTGTGTGCCAGCTTCATACCGGGTTCCACTATTAGGTTGCTGCAGGTCAGTTATTGGAAAACCATCAACAACGATCAACGGATCATTACTGGCATTAATGGAACCTGCTCCCCTGATCAGAATGTCCAGTCCTCCACCGGGTTGTGCACTATTCTGCCGGATCATCAATCCTGCAGCCTTTCCTTGTATGGCATGTCCAATATCCGAGTTGGAAGAAATAATGATATCTTCAGCTCTTACGGATGATATCGCTCCTGTCAAATCACGCTTTTTCATCGTTCCATATCCCACAGCTACAACTTCTTCCAGTCCCACAGCTTCATCCTCCATGGGCACATTAATAACGGATCTACCGGCAACGGCAATTTCCTGGGTCTTTAGTCCCACAAAGGAGAAGAGAAGGACAGCATCATCCGGAACTTCTTTTAAAATGTATACCCCATCTATGTTTGTAATGGTTCCCTTTGTTGTACCTTTTATTACTACCGTAACACCGGGTAAAGGAGAAGAAGAAGCATCCGTAACCTTACCTGAAATTGTACGAAGACCTTGTTGCTGTCCATCCGATTCCCGCATGAGAATGATGCTCGTTCCTAGTTTTTTATAAACTATTCCGGTCTTATCCAGAACATTGGAAAGGGCATCGTCGATTGTGCTTCCCAAGGCATTAATGCTCACTTTCCGGTTCAAATCAACTTCATCTTTATTGTACACAAATAAGTAATCTGTTTGTTGCTCAATGGACTTAAGCACCTCGATCAAATTTGCATCTTTGAGTGAGATGTTCACTTTTGTAGTTTGTGATTTCACACTTGACGCAAGTAAGGAGGACGCAAAAACCAATAATACAAAGAGTGTGGTTCTCATCTTTTTAAATAATTGATTCAATGAGTCAAAGAAATCCTCTGACAAATAATTTTTCATACATTTGTTCTTTGGTTGTTAATACTTGAGTTGTTTCAGCGAACAGGCCGGGTATTGACCATTTTCCGGAAGGTGTTGGCGCATCTTCCGGTTTTACTACCTTCAAATCATAAGCTTTAGTTTTTTAGTTAGATAATAGATAACGTTAGTTTATTCGATAATAATTTTATTTGATTTTTCGTCGATATGGTAGTTAAACTTATTCTTTAATTGCAGGACTTTCAGGATATGCTCCACGCCATCTTTCATGCGAAATTTTCCGGTAAACCTATAATTCAAAGCTTTTGTATCCCTAATTTCTATCTGAAGGTCAAAGTAAAGTTCCAGCTTGTTTATTAATTCTGTAAAATAGGCATTGTCAAAACTGATAATTCCCTCCCTCCATAAAAATTGATCCATATCGTTTACAGAAGAGATGACCAACCGATTGTTATTGAACTTAACTTGTTCATTCGGTTTAAGCAGGATACCATGGGAGCTACCTTCCTTCAAAACCTCAACAGCCCCTTCCAACAAGGATGTTTCAAAATTCTTTTCCCCCGAATATGCAATCAAATTGAATTTGGTACCCCATACTTTGACATTATATCCACTTGTCTTCACGACAAAGGGCTTTGACTTATTATGAGTCACATCAAAAAAACCTTCACCATCAAGTTTAACTTCTCTCTCATTTCCCAAAAATTGGGTTGGAAAGCTCAAAGTCGTCTTCGCGTTCAACCAAACCTGTGTCCCATCTGCCAAAGTGATTTCGGCCCGTTGCCCCGCGGGAACACGGATGGTTTGCATCTGGGCAATTTCAGTTGAAGGTAAAAAGCCCGGAAATACATATCGAACAACAAGAAAGGCAACAATAAAAATCGCGGCAACCTTAAAAGCCTCAACATATAATGTTTTCTTTGACCAAAAATGAATGTTGTTGTGTGTATTTTGCTCGGCTTCTGTTTCCGGCTGTATTTGCCAGATTGAAATATCATACAATTTCCTCAATGCCAGATACTCCTTCATGTTCTCAGGAGAAGACTCAAGCCAGCTTATTATCTCCACTTTCTCTTGATTTGTGCAATTTCCTTCGATATATTTCAGAAGAAGCTTTTTCATTTTTCAAAAGTTTTTTTGGCACTTGGAGAGTCTTTAATTCTCCCTTGCTGACAACAATACGATTGAAGCAATGAATTCCCTAGTAGAAAAAGTGTAGTTTTTTAAACCTTTAGGAAAGACAGAAGACCAAGGATAGGTAAATAATCTTTCAACGACACCCTCAACTGACTGACAGATCGATCAATATGATAATCGACGCCTTTCACTGAAATGCCATATAATTTAGCTATTTCTTTATGAGGTTTTCTTCCAAAACGACTTAAGATAAATATCTCCCTTGTTTTTAGTGGGAGTGATTGAAGTGTTTTTTCTACAATTTGTTGTATTTCGCTAGAGAAAATTTCGGTCGGATCGCTTGTTTCAAGGGCAGCAGTTCTGATTTCCAGTTCCTTTCCCAATGCTTTTGCCATGGCATCATGAAGATCACGCTTGATGGTTTGATGTTTCAAATAATCCAAAGCCTTGTTTTTTAGCATGGAAAAGAGGTATGGACTAACCGGATCTATTGTTTCCTGTTTCATCCGTTCCCACAACTTGATCAATGAATCCGAAACAATGTCTTCTGCAGCCATGCCATCGTGCACATAAGATTTTACATACAGGTATGATTTTCTGTAATAGGAAGTGTAAACCTCGTTGAAGCTGATAGCCTGATCTGGCTGCATGTTAAAAGTTTTGATGACAAATTTAAAAAATTAATCAACTTTTATAGTTCCCGATACATCACCTCAATCCGGGACCGGTCCATGGTACACCGTGCATAAACCGGGATTCGCCATCCTGGCTTTCGGCTCCTTAATTAGAAGACTGATTATGATTCTCACGATTAATTTAAAAATTAGGCAAAACATATCGGTTAGACCTGGCACACAAGGCATAGATCTCGATTTAGTCTCTTTTCATAATACAAAGAGCATTTAAGTGATCATCACCAATGGGAACAGAAAGCACATGCCCATGAGATCGAACGGAAAGTTGTACACCATTGTGACCAACAAAGCAGCCAAAGGAAAGCGCGGTGTTTTAGTGACCATGATCAAAGGCACCAAAAGCGGAGAACTAACTCACCTATTTTTTAACGTGGCTATACTTGGCCTTTCTGGTCGTTGAAATTAATTATTACAATTTCTATTGAAAAAAATATAAAAATCCTTTGCAAATTATTCTTATGTTTTTGTAACTTTAGCTCACTCATCAACAACTACCTTACATGCCTT
>OBJA01001838.1_pt1 | contig 13484 bp, 14 predicted proteins | sample 1519751 | NCBI WGS metagenome assembly OBJA01 (sample SAMEA3881238, study PRJEB22517) | soil metagenome | biome: lake sediment; feature: soda lake sediment; material: sediment, water from around vicinity | place: India | collected 2013-12-23 | depth 3 m | reverse complement strand
GTGTCAATAGCGGTTTGAAAATGTATTAAAATGACGGTTTGAAAATGTCTTTTTATGGCGGTCTTTATAGGTTATGAAGATCTATCATCATTTATGGTTTTTGAAGCACGCTCGTTTGAATCGATTTTTCCTTTAAGCCTATATGACTTACCCGTGATTTTGATGATGGTTGAATGATGAACCAACCGGTCTAAGATTGCTGCTGCGATGGTTGAATCTGAGAATGTTTCACCCCATTTTGATAATGGGATATTCGTGGTGACGATCGTAGACTTTTTCTCATAACGCATCGCGATGAGTTGGAAGAACAGATTGGCTCCTATCTTATCGATCGGCAGATACCCAATCTCATCGATGATGAGGACCTGAGCTTTAAAGTACTGTTTTAAAGCGACTTCGTGTCTGTTCTCATGATAGGCTTTGGTGAGCTTGTTGATGAGGACGTGACAGTTGATAAAATAGGTTGATATCCGTTTAGAACTTGCTTCTATACCAATTGATGTCGCTAGATGTGTCTTGCCGACACCACTTGATCCAATGAAGAGAATGTTCTCCTTATTTTCCACGAATCTTAAGCTCATCAAATCATCGATTTCATGTTGATTGATGCTTGGTTGATAGGAGAAGTCGAAGTCGCTCATCCGTTTCTCATACGGGAAGTTTGACACCTTTAAGTTGATGCGTGCTGCGCGCTCACCTCTAAAATCAATCTCCTTTTTGGTCAGTTCTGTCAGGCTTTCAATAAATGTGATCTCGCGTTTGTTTAACGCTTCAATATAGTTCGGTAAATAATCTTTCATCGTTTCAAGTTTAAGGATATCTAAGTTTTCTAGAAGCTGTTGATATTTTGTATTAGAGGATGTCATAGAGTTTTAAATTCCCTTCGATATAAGTTTCGATCTCGTCATCACTTTTTGATTTCATGAGATCTGATTTGAGGATTTCCTTTAAATCTTTTTTAGCATAGTTAAATTTTTTGTTACTTATGGGATGCTTTTGAATCACCAAATCGTTATAATAGATGTGTAATATATCATCTATGATCTCCAAATGGACGAGCTTGTTGATATATTTGGGTGAAACAGAGTATTTAACCTTACCATAGGTAACCATAGCTTCATGTGATACTTTTCTGGCGATAAGTTCTTGTTGATAGCTTTCTAGGATATCTTTATCTGGTAATGGATTTAAATGCTCTTTTTCTATAAGTAAAAGGTCACGTGGCGGACATTCAGTGGCTTGAGATACTTCCATGTTGATTTCATCTTGAAACGTTTTAACCAAACTGAAGATATCCTCATACCCATCGATCTCATAGTCATAGACTCTCAGTCTTTCGGTTAGCCGCGCCAGCGCTTCAACCTTTCCTTTGGTCTGTGGCCGGTAAGGTCTACAGGCGATTGGCTGAAAACCCATATCTTTTGAAAAATAATAAAAGCTTTGATTAAAGACGACTTTTGCATACTGTGTTTTAGGTTGATCAACTACGGTTTTCATATTGTCAAACCATATCTCTTTAGCCACACCGCCAGTCTCTTCAAAGGCGTGTGCCATGGCACTAAATACAGCCTTTTGATCTTTTGTTAGTGTCGGTTCTAAAAACTTATAGCGTGAGTAACCGTAGACCATCAAGAAGATGTGGAAGGTGACTTTCTTTCCTTCTTTGGTGTGTAAACTAAAATCTTCTTTCCAGTCGACTTGTGCGGATAGTCCTGGGTTTGTTTCAACCCTCACCGTTGCACGTTTAGTCTTTTCTGTCTTTATCTTTCTTGCGTACTCTCTTAAGATGGTGTACTTTCCTTGATAACCTGCTTTTTCGATGAACTTATAGATTGCCATCGCACTCACACCTAAATCAAGTTTTGATTCAATGATGTCTCTATAGTCATCAAGTTTGCTTGGTTTTGATTGAGGTTTTCTTTCTTTTACACCCCCTTCATAATAGCGTTTAACTGTTCTAGGATCACAGTTAAATCGCCTTGAGATTTCACGATAATTCGGTTTGATGTTTTCCACTTTAAATAGGCTCACTTTCTCGTATATGTCTGTTCTCATGTTTGTATACCTTTCCTTTGTGCGTATGGATTTAGTATACAAAAAAATGTAGTATTTATGGCATTTTCATTCCGCCATTTTACTACATTTTAGCATCGCCATTTACATCTAGTATCGTAGCGAAACATAGGAACATTTTTCTGTTCTAGAAGATGATGTACTCGTTAAAATAGTTAGTAAATTGATGTATTGCATATTCTCTACGTGAAGTCAATCCAGTATATAATATTAAATATTGCAAAGTTATTCATTAAGTGATATAATATAGTTGGAAAGTAAGAAAATTGGAAAATAAGAAATAGGTGGATTTCATGATTATTGAGTTAAGGAAAAAATCTCAAATCACAATACCCAAAGAAATCATTCATCAGTTGAATCTTAAAGAAAAAGATCAGCTTGAGATTTCTATACAAGACGGTATTATTTTAATTGAACCAGTCGCAGTCTATTCGAAATCATACATTAAAAAATTAGAAGAAACTGTGATGAGAATCAACGAGGAATCTTCAAAGTATAATGTTGGCCCGTTTAAATCTGTAGAAGAAGCTATCAACTACTTAGAAGAAACAAATGAAGATGTTGAGAAAGATAATAAGCCACAAAAATGACATACGAAATATTATTTTCAACAAGGTTTAAAAAGTCTTTTTCTAAGTTACAAGATCAAGAAAAGAAATTATTCTATAATAAGTTATCTTTATTTATAGAGAACCACAGGCATCCAAGTCTTAGAACGAAAAAAATTAAAGGTAGTGAAATTCTATTTGAGTCTAGCATCAATATGTCAATTAGAGTTATTTGGACATATCAAAATGAGAATTTGATATTAATGATAGACATTGGTCACCATGATATTTTAGACAAACTATAGTTTTTGTTTTCGGAGTTTCTATGGGCTATATAGGGCATGTTCAACACTTTTTTAAGTTTTTCATTTGTATAACATCTTTATAGAGGTTCTAAAATAAACAAGGGGTGCTAATTTGAATCAAAATAGGTAATATCACACAAAAATGCATGAAGGTTTTGATACTTTAGTATCAACCATAAACGTTTAGAAAATAGGGAGAATATCCCTTTTTCTTTGATTCTTGACAGTATACTTAAAGATTTGACTAATAATTTTTATGTTTAATAATGAGTTCTTATATAAGTCATATCGTTTTCATTAGGAAGTCCAAGACTTTGATTTTCTTTTTTAAACTGATATTAAATAGAATCATTTTGTTTTTGTATCATGAATATTTATAACACTTATAAGGATTTAGACTAATTTTATGAATATTCGTTATTCATGACCATAAATAAACTGTTGTTTATTTTCTAAAATAATGCTATGCTATAAGAAAGACAATATCAAACAACGCTAAATAAACGCATTTTTAAGACTTTATTTCTATTTTTTTGCTATCCATAGACAGACAAAGGAGCTAAAAAAATGGCACAAGGTATTATTTTAGCAGCAGGATTTTCTAGTCGAGCAAAAGCAAATAAAATGTTATTCGAAATCCAAGGGGTTTCTCTCCTTGAGCATGCGATTGCTAGCATGAAGCCATTTGTAAGTCATATATTTGTTGTGACAGGACACTATGAATCAGAAATTAATCATAGACTATCTCATGATCAAAGCGTTAGTTGTATTTACAATGCAAACTATGAAAAAGGTATGTTTTCATCCATTAAAACAGGAGTTTTCGTTACGGACGAAGACTTTTTTATTTTACCTGGTGATTGTCCGTTTGTTAAAAAAGAAACCTATCAAGCACTCCTTCATGGCGATAAACAAATCCGTGTACCAAGTTATAACAGACGAAGAGGTCATCCTATCTGGATTGATTTTTCCCTTAAAGAAAGTCTTTTAGATGAACCTATCGAATCATCACTCAAACGTTTTAGAGATCGTCATGACTTTGAAACCATAGAGGTTTCTGATTTACATATTTTAGATGACATTGATACCATCTTCGAGTATCAAAACATACATATGGAGGATATAAAACATGGAAATTAAACATTATGCTAGACCTAAATCACTCGATGAAGCTTATCAATTACTGACATCATCTGGAAAAAACGCACTTTTAGGTGGTGGTGTCTGGATGAAATATTCTAATCGCAAAGTAGACACCATGATTGATCTATCGCTTCTAGGTCTTAATCAAATCATCGATCGAGAAGATGAGATTGTCATTGGCGCTCAAACGACTTTGAGAGATATGGAAACACATCCATCTGTTATAAGAATTGGGGAAGGCTTTTTATCACAAGCCATTGGATCTGTAGTAGGTATACAATTTCGAAATGTGGCAACCATTGGAGGTTCGATTGCAGGGAAATATCCCTTTTCAGATCTCATTACACCGTTATTATGCCTTCAAGTCTCTCTCACATTTTTTCCAGAAGAAACGATTTCATTAACGGATTATCTTGATCAAAAGCATAAACATCCTGGCATCTTAACACACATTGTTATCAAAAAAGCATCAGGAAAAGGCTATTTTAAAAAAGTATCCAACACCATTTTAGATTTTTCAATCTTAAATGTTGCTATTTATTACGATAAGGAGTTTAAAATTGCGATTGGTTCAAGACCAGCTAAGCCTATTTTAGCTATTGATGTGATGAACATGCTAAACGAAACACCTCATTTAACAAATGAAATTATCCAATTAGCAGGGGATCTCACGATAAAAACCATTTCATTTTCAAGTGATGAAAGAGGTTCTAAAGATTATCGCGAAATTCTTGCTAAAACCTATGTGATACGTGGAATCAAGGAGGTGAGCCGACCATGAAAGTGAACTTTATGTTGAATCATCAAGATGTAACATATGACATTGATCCAGGTGAAGTTCTACTAGACTCACTAAGAAGATATCATCTAGTCAGCGTCAAAAGAGGATGTGATTCATCCACATGTGGTGTTTGTACAGTCTTACTTAATAACAAACCTGTTTTATCGTGTTCACTACTTACTGCAAGCATAGAAGGAAAAGAAGTAACAACCGTTGATGGTCTCCAAAAAGAAGTCGAAGAAATTGCTAACTATTTTGGTGATGAAGGTGCAGATCAATGTGGATTTTGCAACTCAGGATTAGCACTCACCATCTATGCGCTTAAAAAAGAATATGCCAACCCCACAGATGAAGAAATTAAACATTATGTTGTGGGTAATTTGTGCAGATGTTCTGGATATCAAGCACAATTTTTAGCGATTAAGCGTTATTTGGGAGGTTCTAAATGAAAACCGTAAAGAAAAAGATTCCATCCATTGATGGAAAAGGTATCATGATGGGACGTCCTGCATTCACAGATGATCTTGCAGCACCAGACTCCTTAATCATCAAAATACTAAGAAGTCCTTATGCGTTTGCTAAAATCAAATCGATTGACGTTGAAGAAGCTAAAAAAATTAAAGGTGTGGAACTCATCCTCACGCATCATGATGTACCGAAAAAATCATTTACACGTGCTGGACAAGGTTATCCAGAACCATCACCTCATGACAAATTCATTTTAGATGAGTACGTGAGATATGTTGGTGATGAAGTTGCATGTGTCGCCGCTATTGATGAAAAAACAGCAAAAAAAGCATTATCTTTAATTAATGTTGAGTATGAAGTTTTAGAACCCGTATTAGACTTTGAACAAGCCATTGATCATCAAACAGTGATTCATCCCGAAGAAGGTATTCATGAGATGTTTCCGACAGGTTTTGAACCCAAAAGGAATATTGCAGCTTCTTACCATATGCATATCAATGATGTTGATGAAACCTTTAAATCATGTGATGTTATCATAGATGAAGTCTTTTATACACAAGCTCAAGCACACTCAATGATGGAACCTCATACCGTAAATGCACGTTTAGATTATCAAAATCGGTTAACAATTTATTCAGCAACACAAACACCTTTTCATGTCAGACGTATTTTATCACAAACACTGGATATACCACTGAGTAAAATTAGAGTCATTAAACCACGTGTTGGTGGAGGTTTTGGTGGTAAACAAGCATTACATGGTGAAATGTTTGCTGCACTTGTCACATGGCGAACACAAAAACCATCCAAAATTGTATATACCCGAAAAGAAGTCTATGAATCAACATATACCAGACATCCCATGCGCTTAACCATGAAAATTGGTGCGACAAAAGAGGGCATGATCAAAGCAATTGACTGTCATGTTTTATCTGATACTGGTGCATATGGCGAACATGCACTGACAGTATTTATGGTCACCGGATCAAAAGTACTTCCCCTCTATAACAAAGTTGATAGCGTGCGGTTTACGGGTGAAGTTGTTTATACCAATCATGTCTCAGCAGGAGCATTTAGAGGATATGGTGCGATTCAAGGTAACTTTGCTCTTGAATCAGCAATTGATATGCTCGCTGAAAAATTAAATATAGATCCTATTCAGTTCAGAAAAATGAACATGATTAAAGAAAATGAAACCAGTAAAATCTTTGAAATCATGGGAGAAGGAACCGAAGGGACAGCCATGAACATGGATACCTGCAAGCTTGAAGAATGTGTTGATCGAGGTATTAAACTTATTGGCTGGAATGACACATATCCCAAAAAAGTATTAAATAATCATCTTGTAAAAGCAGTTGGTATGGCAATAGCTATGCAAGGTAGTGGTATCCCATATATTGATATGGGAGCTGCAACGATTAAGTTCAATGATGATGGGTTCTATAACCTCATGGTTGGTGCAACCGATATTGGCCAAGGATCAGATACTGTACTCGCTCAAATTGCAGCTGAAGCACTGATGACAACCGTTGATAAAGTCATCGTCTATTCATCCGATTCAGATTTAACACCTTTTGATACAGGTGCATATGCGTCATCAACAACTTATGTCTCAGGAAATGCAGTCTTAGAAGCTGCTCAAGAACTGAAAGATATGCTCATCATTGAAGCTGCTCGAATCCTTGAATCACTTCCTGAAGATATTGATTTTGATGGAACAACGTTTTCCTATCAAGACAAACAGATTACACTTAGTGAATTAGGCAATCAAATCACCTATAGTCATGAGCAAAAACAGCTCACTGCAACTGCAAGCTATGTCGGTCATAAATCACCACCACCTTTTATGGCAGGTTTTTGTGAAGTAGAAGTTGATATCGAAACAGGTGAGTATGATGTCACACATTATGTAAGTGTTGTAGATTGCGGAACACCACTTAACTTGAAACTAGCACAAGGTCAAATTGAAGGCGCCATTGTGCAAGGTGCAGGTATGGCAAAATTTGAAGATGTCAAATATACAAAGAAAGGTCATTTGATATCCAATAGTTTTGTTGATTATCGCATTCCTTCAGCTAAAGACATTAAGAAAATGACAACTGAGTTTGTCGAATCATACGAAACCTCTGGTCCATATGGTGCAAAATCTGTGGGAGAGATTGGTATTGATACGCCACCAGCAGCGATTGCAAATGCAATCTATCATGCGACAGGTGTTCGTATCATAGATTTACCTATTACACCTGAAAAAGTATTACAAGGCATTTTAAATCAAAAAGGAGATAATTAACATGAACAAAAACATCATTCTTACAACCATATTTTTCGGAGCTCTTTGGGGCATATTAGAAGCAACACTTGGTTATGTATTACAGTTTTTACCACCACTTGTTTCAGGATCAATTATGTTTCCAATTGGAGCAAGCATCCTAACGATTGCTTATTTAAACACAAAGTCAAAACAAAGTGTCTTATGGGTTGGCTTGATTGCTGCAAGCATCAAATCGATTAACTTTTTCATGCCAGGACTTCTGCCAATCAAAACGTATAATCCGATGATTGCCATAGTCTTGCAGTCTATGGTTATGGTTGGGGTTTGCTACCTTTATGATTTGAAGAAACTTCCCTATCATCTTATCGGTTTAGCAGGAGCAAGTCTTATATGGCGCATTCTATTCGTTGTCAATATTTCGATTAATCACTCACTTACAGGGTTTCCTTTTCCACAACTCGTTTCTCAAGCATCACGCAATGAATTTATTTTCTATTATGGCATGATTGGAGCGGTATTTGCTCTTGCTTTATACGCGATTATACGCTTAGCTAAGATAAATTTCATTATTGCTTATCGTCCTAAAATGGCAGTATCTTTAGCGATGCTTATCTTAGCATTTGTCTTAACATTTTATATATAGTTAGCCATGATGAAAACGAGATGATGATATGCTAGATATTTTTGAAAAGATAGTAGAGTTCAAACAAAAGAATCATGATATGGTCTTAGTCACCGCTGTTGAAAAAGAAGGAGAAGGACCTGTTGAAGTTGGTAAAAAAATGCTTGTCGTTGCTGATAATCAATTTTTTGGTACGGTTGGTGGAGGGGCTATAGAGCATTATGCCATCAAAAAAGCATTAACTTTGATGAAAAGTCGTAGTCATCTGACAGAGAAATATGTGTTAGATAAAGGGAAAATCATTGAAGATACGAAAACACTACCCATGGTATGTGGAGGAACTGTTACACTTTATTATGAGTTTATAGGATTTAAGAATTATGTTTATTTATTTGGAGGAGGACATGTTGGTAAAGCACTTGCTCGTGTGTTAAAACCTCTTCAATTTCATATCACACTGATCGATGAAAGAAAACCTATTGTCGATACCTTTGAAGATGCACACGAAAAGTATCACATGCAATTTACATCATACATCAAGAAGCATTCAATTAAAGATAACAGTTTAGTTGTTGTTGTGACACCTTCTCATGTTTCAGATTATCATGTGATTAATCAAATCATTGAGGATAAGTTAAGACCTAAATACATTGGAATGATGTGTTCGATTGAGAAGCTAAAAGATTACTTGGCTGAAACCTATAAGAAATATGGACAAGATGTGAACTTATCATATTTTTATTCACCTATCGGGTTAAATCTAGGTGGAGGTTCACCAGAAGAGATTGCAATTAGCATTGCATCTGAAATGTTAGCTATCGAACATGGAAAAAAAGAGATTAAACATATGAGGGAGTTAGTTGATGATAACAATCATTACTGGTGAGATCAATAGTGGTAAAACAACCAAAATGATTGATCATTATCATACACATCGTCAAGGTGATGGTTTTGTTTCAATCAAGCACATGGATCATCATCATGTCAGTCATTATGATATCAAGAAGCTTTCATCAGATGAGAAAAAAATTCTCATGATGCATGAGTTAAGCCTAAAAAATCATCAAAAGCAGTCCTTACAAGTTGGACCGTATCATGTCTTTACCGATTCAATTATTTGGATAGAAAAAGATATTAAAGAAATGATTCAGCAAAAAGTTTCACCCATTTACCTCGATGAAATAGGCATGTTAGAACTTAACAATGAGGGATTTCATGACATTTTGCTAGAAATGATTGCATCTAATTTAGATCTAATCTTAGTGATTAGAGAAAATCTTCTTCAAGAAGTCATATCAGCATATCAGTTTAAAGATATTTCTTTGATAAGGTAAAAAGGAGGGTCTATGTACGAACTAGCCATTCTTAATGGAAAAATTTATCAACATCAGGCTTTTCACACCATGAATATATATATTGAAAACGAGAAAATCGTTAACATTTCTAAAGATCTTTTTCCATCTGAAAAAGTCATTGATGCTGGCCATTTCGAAGTGCTTCCAGGCATGATTGATCCCCATGTTCACTTTGAACTGGATTTAGGATGGATCAAATCAGTCGATGATTTTTACACAGGTAGCAAAGCAGCCATCTATGGTGGTGTAACAACCATCATCGATTTTTTAGAACCCGTTGACAATGAAGTCGACTTAGAACGTGCTTTTCATGAACGATTAGCGTTAGCTCAAAAATCATTGGTTGATTATACGTTTCATGCAACCATAAAAAATCCGAAGTGCAATCTTGAAGTGTTTGTTAAAAAGATGATGTCTTTAGGTATGTACACCTTAAAACTATTTACAACCTATTCAGATTCAAATAGAAGAACATACGATAAAGATATTTACAAACTTTTGAAATTATCGAAGAAATATGGGTTTTTAATTCTTGCTCACATCGAAAATGATGATATGATCAGACAACATGAAAATGACACATATCGTGATTTAGCAGTGAGTAGACCACGAGAAAGTGAAACAACTGAAGCATTAAAACTTGCACAGTTTGTTCGTGAAACCAAAGGCTTTTTATACATGGTTCATCTTTCAAGTGGGAAAACACTTAAGGCACTTATTGAAAACTATAGCGATATTTTGCATAAACATTTTTTTATTGAATCGTGTCCACAATATTTTACGTTTACTGAAGATATTTTGAAGTCAAAACATGGTTATTTATATACATTTGCACCACCATTAAGACCAAAAGAAGATCAAAAATTACTCTTTCAGTTGCAACACCATATCGATACGATAGGCACTGATCATTGTGCGTTCATGAAAAAAGATAAAAAGAAAATGAAACTTTCTGAAACACCTCTCGGTATTGGTGGAATTGAGTTTTCACTACCCATCATGCGTAAGCATCTTTTAGATCATGCTATTGACAAGATGAGTGAAAAAGTCGCTCGTATTCAAGGCTTGAAACATAAGGGGAAAATTGAAGTTGGTTATGACGCTGATCTCATCATTTATCATCCCAATGAGTATGTTGTAGATGAACATCATGGCAGCTGTGACTACACAGTATATAAGCATATGAAAGTTCATGGTAAACCAATCATGGTCATTGGTCGAGGAGAGATTTTACTTAACCAAGGACAATTGACTGAGCGACAAGGTAAATGGATTGAAGGAGGCCCTATACATGATTAAAGCTATCATCAATGCAACACTCTATGATTTTTACGATTATCATGAAGATTCTTATATTTTATTTGATCAAGAGATACTAGAAATAGCTCCAATGAGCCGTTTTACAAATAAAGGATATGAAATCATTGATGCTAAAGATCATCTTGTTTTACCTGGGTTAGTTTGTGGTCACACACATATATATTCGGCATTTGCAAGAGGGTTGAGTTTACCTTTTCATCCAAATAATTTTCAAGAGATTCTAGATCAACTCTGGTGGAAAGTAGATAGAAAACTTGATTTAGATATGATCTACCATAGTGGGATTGTATGTGCGCTTGACTTTTTAAAACATGGTGTTACAACCATCATCGATCATCATGCAAGTGGCATAGATATTAAAGGATCACTTAAAACGCTTAGTAAGGCAGTGTCTAAAGATATAGGACTTAGAGGGATTTATGCATTTGAGACAAGCGATCGCTTTGATGTTAATGCATGCATCAAAGAGAACATATCGTTTGCAAAATCCCATCAAAGCATATTAATAAGAGGCATATTCGGTTTACATGCATCATCAAGTCTTAGTGAGAAAACACTTAAAGCTGTAAAAAAACATTTAGGAGATTTACCCATCCATATTCATGTTGCAGAAAGCAAAGAAGATGCTGCTGATGCGCATCTCAAGTACAATAAATCAATTATCAAGCGTTTAGCTGATCATGGATTAATGAATCCACATAGCATTTTTGCACATGCTATCCATATTAGTGATGAAGAACTTGATCTGATCAAAAAACATCAAGGAGTCATCGCCGTTAACTTTAGTTCAAACATGAATAATGGTGTTGGTACACCTCATTTGCATCGCTTTATGCGTAAAGATATTCCAGTCATCATAGGTAATGATGGGATCTCATCAGCCATCACAACAGAATACTTAATGGCATATTATCAAATGCACCATCATGATCAAAGTCCTAATCCTTTTCAGTTATCTCACCTCTTGAAAATCATTCAAGATACCTATTGTTATGCGAGTCATATCTTCGATACAAAACTAGGAAGAATTAAGCAAGGCTATCAAGCTGATCTTTTAATGATACCCTATATACCGCCAACGCCTATCGATGATAAAAATATCTTTGGTCATCTCTTTTTCGGATTATTTCAAGGGTTTAAACCAAAGCATGTATTCATCCAAGGCAGACAAAAAATTAAAAATTTTCAAGCACCTAAAAAGATGGAAGAAAAATATCGCAATGCTCAACAGTCATCAAAAAGACTGTGGGATACACTTAGTAAGGATGTGTAAATCATGAACTTAACAACTAAATTCGATGGGCTAATTTTAAAAAATCCGATGATGCCTGCAGCAGGACCGCTTGTTGGTGATGATGATAAAATGATCTATCTCCAAGATGCGGGTTGTGGAGCTATGGTTGCAAAAACCATTTCAACAAAAGAGGCACATATTCCTAAACCTTGTATTTATAGTGAGAAAAATTTCGTAATGAATAGTGAATTATGGAGCGAGTATAATCTAGATACCTGGGTCCATTCCTTTTTACCCAAATATGAACAGGTTAAAACCATACCACTCATGATTAGTGTTGGTTATACCAAAGAAGACATGGAGATACTCATTCCACGACTAGATCCATTTGCAGATGCATTTGAAGTCTCTACGCACTATGTGGGTAGCCATTTGGATGTCATCGCTGACACAGTCAAAACGATTCGAAAATTCACAAAAAAACCACTCTATATGAAAATTAGTCCGCATATTCCAAATCCAGCTGGTTTTGCAAAAGTGATCAAAGAACATGGAGCGAATGGTGTGGTTGCGATTAACTCATTGGGTCCAACCATGAAAATCGATATTGAAACAAGATCGATTTTATATAGTAATGAATCCGGTTTTGTTTGGACTTCAGGACCTGCAATTAAACATCTTGCTCTAGCAACAGTGTATACCATTAAACAAGCTGAACCTTCATTAACTGTTATTGGTGTTGGAGGGATTGAATCTGCAGATGATGTCATTGAGTTTTTACTAGCCGGAGCAAGTGCTGTTCAAATGCTATCTGCAGCACTGATTAAAGGAAAACAACTCTATCAAAAAATCATCGATGACTTACCTAAACGTTTGGAAAAGTACGGTTTCAATAGTATTGAAGAAGTCATTCAAACTCACTTGAAAAATGACGTCAAATATAAAAGGAGTGTTCCTACACTGATTGAAGAGAAGTGTATCAAATGTGATTTATGTGTCAAAATCTGTCCATACTTTGCTATCGATATGTTAGACAAAATCACATTTAATGACGATAAATGCTTTGAATGTGGATTATGTGTCGTTAAGTGCCCAACACACGCCATTTTAATGGAAGGATAGAGGTGATTTGATGAAGGATGTTTCAGTATCCGTTCCAAAAGTAGATAATCCAGAAAAATTATCTGGTAGAGCGCTTTATGTCAGTGATTATGACATACCAAATCTTTACCATGCAAAAACACTACGTTCAACATCACCTAAAGCCAAAATTAAAATCATCAGACCAGACTTGCCAGATGATTATTTTATCATTGATTATCATCATATTCCTCAAAAAAATGTCGTGAAAATGATATTTGAT
>OBJA01001837.1_pt1 | contig 13489 bp, 11 predicted proteins | sample 1519751 | NCBI WGS metagenome assembly OBJA01 (sample SAMEA3881238, study PRJEB22517) | soil metagenome | biome: lake sediment; feature: soda lake sediment; material: sediment, water from around vicinity | place: India | collected 2013-12-23 | depth 3 m | reverse complement strand
CCAAATCTGCGGCACTGCTGCCCGATTACCCTTGCAGCGGCAACATACCTTCGGACGATCGGCCCGGCTTGAGTACGCGGGGTACGAGGCGCCGGGCTGCTTGCCCAAATCTGCGGCACTGCTGCCCGATTACCCTTGCAGCGGCAACATACCTTCGGATGATCGGCCCGGCTTGAGTACAAAGTTGAAATTAATTGGTTGTCAGGAGTCCGTTTCTGCCGCTATAAAAAGGGAGCAAACCATCAACCATATCTTGCGCGGGAGGTCAGGTTATGAAGGAAGCGGAAATTGATTACTGGATCACCACCATGCTGGAAACCTACGGCAGTGTTTCCGATCTTAACGTTACCGTGGGTCGCCCCTTGCAGGTGGAAACCTCCGGCCGGCTGACCCCGGTGCCGGTGGAGCCGCCCGTGGAGGAGCTGACCCCGTTTCAGACCGAGGTTTTCGCCCTCAACCTGATCCGAGGCGACAAACGGTTGCTCAACGACCTGATCGCCCACGGCTCCTGCGACCTTTCCCACAGCCTGGAAGGCAAGGCCCGTTTCCGGGTCAACATCTTTTCCCAGAAGGGCAACCTGACCACCGTCCTGCGCCAGTTGGCCACCAAGATTCCCACCATCAGCCAGCTCAACCTGCCCTCCATCTTCAACAAGATGACCATCGAGCGCACCGGCTTCATCCTGGTCACCGGCTCCACCGGCTCCGGTAAGTCCACCACTCTGGCGGCCCTGCTGGACAAATTCAACGACGAGCGGCCCGAACATATCGTTACTCTGGAAGACCCCATCGAGTTTGTCCACCCCCACAAGCAGGCCACCTTCAACCAGCGGGAGCTGGGCAACGATTTCGACGAGTTTTCCTCGGGCCTGCGGGCCGCCCTGCGCCAGGCCCCCAAGATCATCCTGGTGGGCGAGATGCGGGACCGGACCACCATGGAAATCGGGATGTCGGCGGCGGAAACCGGCCATCTGGTGCTCTCCACCCTCCATACCGTGGACGCCGGCCAGACCATCAACCGGATCCTGGGCATGTTCGAGCAGGAGGAGCAGGCCCAGGTGCGAAGCCGGCTGGTGGACACGGTGCGCTGGATCGTCTGCCAGCGCCTGCTGCCCAAGGTGGGCGGCGGCCGGGTGGCGGCCCTGGAGATCATGGGAATGAACCTGCGGGTCCGCGACCTGATCCAGAACGGCGAGCGGGAGGATAAAACCTTCTACGACGTAATCGCCGACTCCCGGGCCCTGGGCTGGCAAACCTTCGACCAGCATATTCTCGACCTGTTTGCAAAGGGCACGATCACCGAGGACACCGCCATGGCCTACTGCACCCGCCGCGCCGCCATCCTGCGCGGCCTGGATCAAATCAAGGCCGCCAAGGGCGAGGAAACCACCTCCATCAAGGGTCTGAGCATGGAGGAAGAGGAGGACCCCCGGCGACGTTAGTTAGCTGGAGCCGGGGAGGGCTTGGCCCCCCATGATCGCCGGCATCCGCCGCGTGGCCGTTTACGCCTGCCGGGCCGTAGCCGCATAAGCCAAAAGAAATCCGGAAAAACCGAGGAGAGGTGAAAATATGTTATCGCAATGCCCCCACTGCCACAAAGAGCTGCAACTGTCCGAGGCCCAGCAGGAGAAGGTGCGCCAGGCCCTTGCCGCCCTGCCCGAAGGCAAAACCCTGAAAATCGCCTGCCCCCTCTGCCGGGAGGCCATCCATCTGCGACGGGACGGAAATCCGGTGGAAAGTGCCGGGGCCACGGCGGCCCAGGCGACTCCCACGGCTCCGGCCGCCGCCGAGACCAGGGATGCGGAACAAGCCGCCGCCAAACCGGTCGCTCCGCCGCCCCAGCCGGTCAACCCGCCGCCCACCCCGCCGGCGGCGCCCGATATCTCCTGGCTCCAAGGCGGCGAGGGCCAGCAGGCCGACTTGGACGAGGTGGTCAGGGATCAGCCGTTGGCCATGGTGCTGGTGGGGGACGAGGGTCTGCGCCGCCAGGTGGCGGAGGCTTTGGCAACACAGGAATATCTGGTGGAGTTTCCCGAAAGCGCGGCGGCTGCCAAGGAGCGGATGCGTTTTGTCAATTTCGCCGCCGTGGTGCTGCACACCGACTTTGAGGGCGGGGCGCTCCAGGATTCCCTGTTTCACCAGCACATGCGCAAGCTGCCCATGGCCGCCCGCCGCCATATCCTTTACGCCCTGCTGGGCCCCGAACTCCGCACCCTCTACGACCTGGAAGCCCTGGCCTTGAGCGCCAACCTGGTGGTCAACCAACAGGATGCCGGCAAGCTGCCGCTGATTCTCAAAAAAGCCGCCCACGACTACCAGGCCCTGTTCGGCCCCTACCTGGACGCCTTGCGGGAACACGGCAAACTGTAGCTGTAATCGTGCAGCAGCACCACATCTTTGGGCGATCAGCCCGGCTTGCGTACCCGGGGTACGCAAGCCGGGCTGCTTACCCAAATCTGCGGCACTGCTGCACGATTACGTGTCAGCCGGGGCCGACGGATTTTCTTATTTGGCAGGGACGCTTGTTATTTACCCTGCATTTGCCAGACTCCCTGCCAGGTGCCGGGCGGGGGTGGCGTGGCCAGCAGCTCCCGGCAGCGGGCGGCGTAGGCGGCCGCCGCCGGGTCCGGCGGCTCGGCTTGGCCGGCGGCGCTGAAACCGGCCAGAGCCAGAGAAAATTCACCTTGGTAGAAGTGGGCCAGGGCGGCGGCGAAGCGCTCCAGGGTTGCCGCCCGCGCGGCCGCTTCGGGCGGTGCCAGCGGCTGGTACACGGTTACCGGCTCCCGCCGGCCCACCACCGCCACCCGGCCGATCTCCCGCAACACCGCCTCGGCGCCCCCCTGGGCTCCCCGGTCGCCGGCTTTCCGCCCACCGTCAGCATCCAGCAGACCGGCGGCGACGGCGGTATCCCTTGAGATCATAGTATAAATCCCGAAGGCCTTGTTGGCCCCCTCCAGGCGGGCGGCCAGGTTGACCGCGTCCCCCAGCATGGTGTAGTCGAAACGGCTGCTGGAGCCCAGGTTGCCCACCACCGCCGGGCCGGTGTTGATCCCGATCCGCATTTTCAGCTCATGACCGCAGCGCTGTTGCAGGTCCGGCCGCATCTCGGCCAACTGCTGCTGGCAGCGCAGGGCGGCCCTCACCGCCCGACGGGCATGGTCCGGTTGCTCCAGGGGGGCGTTCCAGAAGGCGATAATGGCATCCCCCTCATACTTGTCCACGGTGCCGCCTTCCTCGTGGATCACGGCGGTCATGGCGCTTAAATAATCGTTGAGCAGGGCGGTCAGCGCCTCGGGGTCCAGACCCTCGGAGATGGAGGTAAAACCTTCCAGGTCGGAAAAGAAGATGGAAAGCTCCCGCCGTTCGCCGCCCAGGCGGAGGCGCTCGGGCTGGCGCAGCAACTGCTCTATCACCGTCGGGCTGAGATATTGCTGGAAGGCGCCCTTGATGAAACGTTTCTGGCGGCCCTCGGTAACGTAGTTGGCCAGCAGGGTCAGCAACATGGCGGCCAGCAGGGCCAGCAGCGGCATGACCAGGGGCAGCCACCAGCCGAGCTGGTAGGCGGCCAGGGTGGCCGCCGCCGGCAGCAGGGGCATGGTCAGCACCAAAAGGGCGATGGCGACTGCCGAACCGATAAAACTTAGCAACATAGCGCCGCCCAGGGCCGGGACGGCGGCGGCGAGCAGCCCGGCCGCCGCCGGGGCCGGGCGCATAAAATCGCCGCTCAGCAGGTTGTCGAGGATGGTGGCGTGGATCTCCACTCCGGGGTAGAGCCCGCCCATGGGGGTGGGGCGGAGGTCGTAAAGGCCGGGGGCGGAAAAGCCGAGAAAGACGTATTTGTCCCGGAACAACTCGGGGTCCAGCGGGCTTGACTCCCCGTGGCGGAGGTGAATCTCCCCCTGCAAAACGGCGGCGGCGCTGTAGGCGGGAAAGGTGCCGGCCGGGCCCCGGTAGCGCAGCAAAGCCCGGCCCTCATCGTCCACCGGGATGGCGGGCAGCTCATCCCCGCCCACCAGCAGATGGCCGGCCCGCCAACGCAGCAACCGATCACCGGGTCCCGCTTGTGGTAAGCGGTCGCGGGGCTCCGCAACCTGCGGCACCCCTCGACCGCTCACTTCTTGCGGCCGGGCGGCCAGGTAAGGGGCCAGGCCCAGCACCGGCAGCAGGCGGCCGTCAAAACCGGCCAGCAGGGGCACCCGACGGTAGATGCCGTCGGAGTCGGGCGCCAGTTGGACATTGGCCAGCAGGGAAACATTGGTGCCCACCGGGGCGATGGGCAAGGCGGCCCGGGGATAATAAACCGGCTCCGGGCCGCGGCCGGGCAACTCCGGGGCCAGGGTAAGGTCGGCCAGGGGCCATTCCGGCGGCCAGCTCCGGTGTTGGCCGGTGGTCTCTCCCGGGAAGGCGGCCCCCACCAGGGGACCGAAGGCGGCCAGGGACTCGCCCAGGGCCTGGTCATCGGCCACCCCGTAAGAAGAAGGCTCCAGAAAAAGCACATCCAGAGCCAGGGCTTTGGCCCCGCCCCGGCGGCAGAAATCGGCTACGGCCCCGTACAGCTCGCGGGGCCAGGGCCAGCTCAGGCCGTGCTGGCGGCCGGCCCAATCCAGGCTGTCCTGGTCCAGCAGGATCAGGACAATGTCGGGATGGGCCCGCTCCGGAGCGGCCAGGAGCTGGGCCCGCCAATCCCAGGTCCGGTACTCCCAGTGCTCCAGGGCGCCGGTGGCCGCGACCGCCCAGGCCAGCAACAGGGCCAGCAGGCCGGCGCCAAGCCCACGCTTAACCCGGCTAAATCGTAAGCGGCCGGTTTCAGGCTTCATGCAAAAAGCTTTGGAAGCGGGCCTGGCGGGCCGGCGGCTGCGAGCTTGCCAGAGTCGGCTCCAACTGCTTTTCCAGTTCTTCGATCCGACTGCGGGGAGCGGGGTGGGTGCGGGCAAAGTCGAGGCCGCCGGGGGTAAGGCGCTGCTCCATCTCGGCCAGCATCTCCACCAAGGCCCGGGGTTGATAGCCGCGCCGGGTCAGGATTGCCGCCGCCGCCTGGTCGGCCTGGCGCTCGAAGGCCCGGGAGTAGCCGTTGTTGATCAGGGTGGAGGTGATATCACCGATGGCACCCTCAAAATCCCGCACCAGCCGGGCCAGATCGGCCCCGCCGAAGGCCTTGGCCCCCTCGGCGGCGATAATGCCCAGGGCCGAGGTCAGCCGGGCCCGCTCAATGGCCTGGAGGCCGTGCCGTTTTTCCACATGGCCGATTTCGTGGGCCAGCACCGCCGCCAGGGCATCCTCATGGGGGCAGCAGCGCACCATCCCGCGGGTGATGAAAATAAAACCGCCGGGGGCGGCAAAGGCGTTGATCTCGTCGCTGTCCAGCAACAGAAAATGGTAGCCGCCGAAGGTCAGGGGCCGGTCGCTGATCTGGACCAGGGCCTGGCCCAGCAGGTTGAGGTAGTCGTTGGCCGCCGGCCGGTCGTAAACCGGGTAACGGGCCAGGATTTCCGCCCCCACGCTGCGGCCCAGGTAATACTCCTGCTCGGGGTTGATGTCTTCAAAGCTGCGGGCCACCGCCCGGGCCACCCGGGTCACGGAGGCGGTCCGTTCCCGGTCGATGCCGCCCACCCCGATGCTCAGGTCGGCCAGGGATTCCATGGTTTTGCATCCTGACTGGAGGGCGACGGTCAAGGGCAGGGCTCCCAGCAGGGCCAGCCGGCCGCCGGTGGCCAAAAATTGGCGACGATTGCAGGTCTTCATTGCTCACCTCCCTGCAGGGGCAACCCGCCCTGCCGCAAAAAATCCCGCACCGCCGCCGGGGCCGTCCGCCGGGCTTCCAGGCGATCCAGCCAACTGAAATCCAGCTCCCGGTGCTGGCGGCGGTATTCCTCCTCCACCTCGGCGCTGAACCCCTTGCCGGCCAAAGCGATTTCGTCGCTGTCCGCCGCCTGGCGCACCACTTCGTCATCGGGATTGAGTACCAGCTTGCGGCTGGTCAGGGCCGACTGATGCAGCCAACCGCTCACCCCCGCCGGCCGCTCCAGGGCCACCCGCCGCCAGCCCGCCTGCTCCTCGTAAACGGTCAGGGCCTCCCCGTACTCCACCTCGGCCAGCACCCGCCCCATGAACGAAGGGGTCGAACGAACCTGGCCGCTTCTGATCTGCACCTGCATGGTTACGCCATCGCTCATAATCCGCCCTCCTTTTTGGGTAACCGTGCAGCAGCACCGTGCCTCGCGACAAGCAGCCAAGCTTACGTACTCGGGGTACGCAACAATTGGCTGCTTGCCCAAATCAGCGGTAATGCTGCCCGATTGCTACCGTTAAGCCGGCAAACTACTTCCCTGGTACACGCTTAACCTCATCATAGCCCCGAGCCTCCAAATATGCCACCAGTTCCCGCACTTCCTGGGTTCGGTCGGCACGGGCCACCAGCACCGCGTCGGCGGTCTCCACCACCACCAGGTCTTCCACCCCCAGCAAAGCCAGCAGGCGGCCGCTGGACCAGACCTGGCAGTTGCGGCTGTCCCGCAGGACCACCGGTCCTCGGACGGTATTGCCGTCCCGATCCCGCTCCGCAGTTGAGACCAGGGAGTGCCAGGAGCCGATATCACACCAATCGCCGGCCAGAGGCACCACCACCGCCCTCTCAGTGCGCTCCATCACCGCATAGTCCAGCGAGCGGGCCGGAGAAGCGGCCAGGGCCTCCGCCGCCAGGCGGACAAAGTCCTGGTCCTGCTCCCGTTCCCGAAAGGCGCGGGCCACCTGGTGGGCCATCTCCGGCTCGTAGCGTTCCAGTTCCGCCAAAAACGCAGTGGCGGCGCAGAGCAAAATGCCGCTATTCCAGAGATAACCCTGTTCCAGGCAACTTCGAGCCCCGGCCGAATCGGGCTTTTCGATAAAACGGGCTACCCGCCGCACCCCACCTGATCCACCCGATCCACCCAACCCGGCCAGCTCCGCTCCCGGTTGGATGTAGCCGTAGCCGGTTTCCGGCCGGCAGGGCACGGTCCCAAAGCTCACCAGCAGGCCGGCGGCCGCCGCCGCCAGCCCGGATCGCACCGCCGCCGCAAAAAGTTCCACCTGCTCAATCCGGTGGTCCACCGGCAGCACCAGCAGCAGGGAATCGGCCCCTTGCTCCAAAGCCAGATGGGCGGCGGCGGCCACCGCCGGTGCGGTTTCCCGGTTCACCGGCTCCACCAGGATGGTGGCCGACAGATCCAGAGTCCGGAGTTGTTCGGCCACCAGGAAGCGGTGTTCTTCCAGGCAGACCACGATGGGAGCCGCAGCTTCGGGCAGGGCCTGCAAACGGCGAAGGGTAAGCTGAAACATGCTCTCGCCGTCGAACAGGGGCAACAGTTGTTTGGGATAGGAAGGGCGGGAAAGAGGCCAAAGCCGGGTGCCGCAGCCCCCGGCCAGCAAAACGGGAATAATCGGAGAGCCGCTCATCAGGGCTACGGGGCCTGGGCGACTTGCTGGACCTGGGGCAGCAACTCCCGGCTGAACTGCAGGAGATCAAGACCCAGCCCCCAGTGGAGCAGGGCCAGCAGGGTCAGGCCCAGCAAGAGGCCGGCCAGCAGAAACAGCGCCCAGAAGATAATCAGACTCCAACGGTTACAGCGCCCTTCCGGGCGCCGGCTGGTCCGCCGGTCGCGGCCGGCCAGAAAGACATAATACCAGCGGTCACCGACCAGCCCGATGGTGCCACGGACATCAAGGGGATGACGATGCCCGCGGTGGGCACCCATGGCGGCCTTGAGGCTGAGCAACTGCTCTTCGCTGAAGCTTTCGGCCACCTTTGCCGGCACCCGGCTCAGAATCCCGGCAATCATCGGATCCTGGCGAATATCCTTGGTGTTTTCCACCACCGTTTCCGTAGTCATGACTTTCACAATCTCCGGTAACCGTCGATTATTCTTAACTGTTCACCAAGGGCACTGATCTGCCGATTCAACGGCAAGTAATCGTTCAGCAGGGCCGCAGATTTGGGCAAGCAGACCGGCACCGCGTACCCTGCGTACGCAAGCCGGGCCGATCACCCGAAGACGCGGGGCTGCTGGACGATTACTCTATTCTACCGTAACGCTTTTGGCCAGATTGCGGGGCTGATCCACGTCGCAGCCCCGTAGCCGGGCGATCTGATAGGCCAGCAGTTGCAGGGGAACGGCATACAGGATCGGGTTAAGATCCGGCATCACCACCGGCAACCGGACCAGGTGATCGGCCAGCCGGGCCAGCTGGCCATCCCCCCGGCTGCCCAGCAGGATCAGACGGCCATGACGGGCCTTGACCTCCTCCACGTTGGCGATCACTTTATCATAAATTCCGTTCTGGGGGGCCAGGGCCAGAACCGGCATCTCCGGCTCAATCAGGGCGATGGGGCCGTGCTTGAGCTCGCCGGCGGCGTAGCCTTCGGCGTGAATATAGGAGATTTCCTTGAGCTTCAGCGCCCCCTCCAGGGCAATGGGAAAAATCTCGCCCCGGCCGATAAAAAGAAAATCCCGGCATTTGACAAAGTGCTCGGCCAACTGCTCCATTTCCTGTTGCCAGCCCGGCAGTTCCTGTTCCAGCAGGGCCGGCAGTTCCACCAGGGATTCGATCATGGTCTGGCGTTCCTGACGGACCATGGTGCCGCGTACCTGGGCAAGATAAAGGGTGAGCAGAAAGAGGGCCGTCAGTTGGCAGAGGAAGGCCTTGGTGGAGGCCACCCCGATCTCGGGGCCGGCGTGGGTGTAAATGGTGCCGTGGGCCTCCCGGGTGATGGTGCTGCCCAGGACATTACAGATGGCCACCACCCGGGCACCCTCCTCCAGGGCCAGCCGCATACCGGCCAGGGTATCGGCGGTCTCGCCGGACTGGGAGATGGGCACCACCAGCACGTTTTTATCCAGCAGCAAGCGGCGATAACGAAACTCCGAGGCAATATCCACCTCCACCGGAATCCCCACCCGTTTCTCCAGCCAGTACTTGGCCACCAGAGCGGCATGCCAAGAGGAGCCGCAGGCCACCAGGACAATCCGTCGCAACCCCTTGATGGCCCGGTCGGACAGGCCCAGCTCCGGCAGGCAGACCTGGCCGGTTTCGGGATCGACCCGGCCCCGGAAGGTGCTGAGCAGGGCCTGGGGCTGCTCAAAGATTTCCTTGAGCATGAAGTGGGTAAAGCCGGCCTTTTCCGCCATGGCCGGATTCCAGTCGATGGTCTGGACTTCCTTTTTCACCTCCCGGCCGCTGGTCAGCTTGCGAACCTCGAAACCGTCGCGGCGCAACAGGGCCAGCTCCCCGTCTTCCAGAAAAACCACCTGATTGGTGTAGGGCAGCAGAGCCGGAATGTCGGAAGCCAACAGGCAGCCGCCGCCCTCGCCGTCACCGGGCCGGGGCACCCCCAGGACCAGGGGGCTCTGGTTGCGGGCGGCAATCAACTGATCGGGGCTGCCCGACCACATCACCCCCACCGCGTAAGAACCGTGGATACGGCGCAAGGCCTTGCGCACCGCCGCCAGCAGATTGCGACCGTCGAACAGATCTTCAATAAGATGCACCAGCACCTCGGTGTCGGTCTCCGAACGGAAGACATGCCCCTTGGCCTGCAACTCCTCCCGTAGCGAATGGTAGTTTTCAATGATCCCGTTATGGACCACCACCAGCTCGCCAGTGCAATCGCTGTGGGGATGGGCGTTGAGCTCCGAGGGCGAGCCGTGGGTGGCCCAGCGGGTATGCCCCAGGCCGATATGGCTGGCAGTGTCCCGCACCTTGTCCAGTTTTTCCTCCAGATGCAGCAGTTTACCCCGGGCCCGGTGCTTGACCAGGCCGCCCTTGTCGAGATAAACCAGCCCGGCCGAATCATAGCCCCGGTACTCCAGGCGCTTGAGCCCCTCCAACAAAATGGGCACCACCCGCCGGGGCCCGATATAACCAACAATTCCGCACATATTCACTTACCCCCAGACCATCAAACCATCTGTCATTGAGCCAATGGGCATAACAATCGTTCAGCAGTATTTTTCAAACATACCCTTGGCGCGACCTTTCAACCACCTCCGGCAGCACCGCCAGCAGGGCCTCCACCTCATCCGGCCGGTTGAAACGGCTGAGGCTGATCCGCAGGGTGCCGTGGCGGTAGCTTTCCGGCACCGCCATGGCGGCCAGCACCGGTGAAGGATCGAGATCGCCGCTGTGGCAGGCGGCATGGGCCGAAAGCGCAATCCCCCGATCATCGAAATCCTGAATCATCTGGGCCGAAGAACAGTACTCGAAGCTGACGTTGACCGTGTTGGCCAGCCGCGGTGCCCCCTGACCGTTGATCCGAAAATCCCGACACTGCGAGGCGATACCCTCTTCGATCTTCCGGCCCAGGGCCGCCAGCTCCCCGGGGCCGCCGCCGGCCAGATGGGCTGCGGCCAGCTCGCAGGCCAGGCCGAAGCCGACAATCCCGGCCACGTTCTCGGTACCGGCCCGCCGGCCCTGCTCCTGGCCGGCCCCCATAATCAGCGGGCTGACCGGGGTCCGACGGCCGAGATAGAGGGCGCCGCAGCCCTTGGGGCCGTGCAGCTTGTGGGCGCCCAGGGTGAGGTAATCCACCGGCCACTCCTCGGCCCGAATCTCCTCCTTGCCGGCCCACTGGACGGCATCGCAATGGAACAGCACCCCCCGCTGCCGGCAGAGGCGGCCGATTTCCGCCACGTCCCAAAGGACCCCGGTTTCGTTGTTGGCCGCCATCAGGGAAACCAGGGCGGTATTATCATCGAGGGTGGCGGCCAGTTGGCTGTAATCCAGGCGGCCGGCCTCGTCCACCGGCAGGTACTCCACCTGGTAACCCTGGTGGCGGCGGAGAAATTCCAGGGGTTGCCGCACCGAGGGATGCTCCACCCGTGAGCTGATGATCTTTTTGCGGTCGGGAGCGGCCATGACCGCACTGAAAATGGCCTGGCAGTTGGCCTCGCTGCCGCCGCTGGTGAAAACCAGCCGCGACGGCGCCCCGTGGAGCAGGGCCGCCACCTGTTCCCGACCCCGCTCCACGGCCAGCCGGGCCGCCTCGCCAAAGCCGTGGCCGCTGGAGGGATTGCCGAAATTGGCCGCCAGGGCCTCGCCCATGGCCGCCGTCACCGCCGGGTCCAGGGGGGTGGTGGCGTTGTTGTCCAGGTAGATTTTTTTCATCGAATCCCCACACTAAAGCCCGGGACCGTTATGGCTCGGGCTGGTTACGATTCTTGCGCTTCTGTTTTTAGATGGCCAGCATCCGATCAAGGGCCAGTTTGGCGGCGGCGGCTTCGGCCGCGGCCACCGTGATCCGGTTGACCTGGCGGCCGGCCGCCAGGTTATCCAGCAGCCAAAGCAGGTAGCCCGGCTTGATGCGGTACATGGTGGAACAGAGGCACTGAAAGGGGGAGAGGGAATGGATTTCCTGCTCGGGATGTTGCTGCTGCAGGCGGCGCACCAGATTGATCTCGGTGCCCACCGCCCACTTGCTGCCGGGGGGCGCGGCGGCGATGGCCTGGATGATGGCCTCGGTGGAGCCGTAATGGTCGGCCAGCCGCACCACCTCACGGCGGCACTCGGGATGGACGATAATTTTGATTCCGGGCTCCCGCTGCCGCCAGCTCTCGACATGGCCCGGCTGAAACTGCATATGCACCGTGCAGTAGCCGTTCCAGAGGATCACCCGGGCTTTACGCACCGCCTCGGGGCTGTTGCCGCCCAAGGGCAGGTGGCGGCGCCAGAGGATCACCTCCTCAGGGGGAATGCCGATGGCGGCGGCGGAGTTGCGGCCCAGGTGCTCATCGGGGAAGAAAAAAACCCGCTCCCCTTGGGCCAGAGCCCACTTAAGCACCCGCTCGGCGTTGGAGGAGGTGCAGACCGAGCCGCCCCGCTCCCCCACCAGGGCCTTGATGGCGGCGGAGGAGTTGACGTAGGTCACCGGGATCAGGCCGCCGGGGCCGCTGAGATCGATCTCGCCGGCCAGATCTTCCCAGGCCTGCTCCACTTCGGGCCGGGTGGCCATGTCGGCCATGGGGCAGCCGGCCCGCAGATCGGGGAGATAGACCTGCTGCTGGTCGGAGGTGAGAATATCGGCCGATTCGGCCATGAAATGCACCCCGCAGAAGACGATCAGCTGCCGGTCGCGGTTTTCGGCAGCGATCCGGGCCAGCTTCAGCGAATCCCCGGTGGCGTCGGCATAGCGGTAAACCCCCTCCTGCTGGTAGTGATGCGCCAGCAGCAGCAGGCGGTCGGCCAGTTCCTCCTTGCGGGCCAGAATGCGGCTGTGCAGTTCCGCTTCCGGCCGTTTGAGGTAATCCGGCCCGATATCGACCTGTATCAGAGCTGTCATCACCTGCCGCCCGGCGGTTAAACCTCTTCGTCCGCCAGCTCGGACGGCAATTCTCCGGGCGCCTTGGTCTTGGATTGCCGGCGCTTGCGCTGCAGTTCCTTGAGCTGGAGCCCCAGAGTATCAAAGGCCTCGCCCAGGATGGTCCGCACCGATTCGCCCTTGCGGGTCACCACCACGGTATCGTTGGGCACTCCGGCCACCAGCCGCACCTCGTAGCCGCCGCTCTTATGGCTGGCGGTCTCTTCAATGCTGACCCGCAAATGATGAACCAGGCCGGCATGGTGGCGAACGAGCCGGGCCTTTTCGTTGTCGATCTTTTCCTGCCAGACCTTGCGGATATCCAAGTTACGGCCTTCAACCTGAAGTTCCATGCCTTCCTCCGAAATTAATTTAAGGGTAACGCAGCGAAAAACGGGCAAGTTACCTCCTGCCCGCAACAGTTGCAACTTAAATTCGTAAACGTGCGGCAGCACCACATCTTCGGGCGATCAGCCCGACTTGCGTACACGGGGTACAGCAAGCCGGTCTGCTTGCCCGTGTCAATCGTCGGCGAAAAGCCGACAATCTGCGGCACTGCCCCACGTTTACGTGGCCATTCGTCCAGGTTGTTTGGTTCCTGTTGAAAGGGTAGTTGATTTTATTATGCCGGCGGGACCTGCGTCAAGTCTCTACTGGCCCGCGACCCGGTTGGCGTAGCGGCGGCGCATGGTGGCGATCCGGGTCAGGGCGGCGGCTATCGGGGTCGGAGTTATTGCGCCGTTGGCCAGAGCCCGGACCAGGTGGGCCAGGGTTTGGCGGATTTTGTCGTGATCGTGGCAGATCAGCAGTTGATCGGCACCGGCCTGCAGGGCCAGCAAGGCGGCCTCGGCCACCGGCAGCCGGCGTTCGATGGCCCCCATCTCCAGGTCGTCGGTGACGATTACCCCCTGGTAATTCAGCTTTGCCCGCAAAATATCGGTGAGCCAGGCCGGAGAGAGGGTGGCCGGCCAGCGGGGATCGACGGCGGGGTAAACGGTGTGGGAGGTCATGATGGCCGCCACCGGAATGGCGGCGGCGGCCCGGAAGGGCGGCAGGTCGCACTCTTCCAGCTCCCGGCGGCTGCGCTCCAGGGTGGGCAGCACCTGATGGGGGTCCAGCCGGGAGGTGCCCAAGCCGGGGAAATGCTTGCCGCAGGCGGCCAGG
>OBJA01001836.1_pt1 | contig 13502 bp, 9 predicted proteins | sample 1519751 | NCBI WGS metagenome assembly OBJA01 (sample SAMEA3881238, study PRJEB22517) | soil metagenome | biome: lake sediment; feature: soda lake sediment; material: sediment, water from around vicinity | place: India | collected 2013-12-23 | depth 3 m | reverse complement strand
GGGATTTGGGGATTTGGGGAGTCGACTACCCAAATCCCCGACTACCCGACTACCCGATTCCCCGACTACCCCCTCTGTGCTTTCTGCAAATTTTATAGAACTTAATTACAATTATCAATGAGCCACTTTCGCCTTTTGCCTTTTGCCTTTTGCCTTTTGCCTATTGCCTTTTGCCTATTGCCTTTTGCCCTGTTTTTAATAGAACACGGATGAAACTGATGTTACGGATTAAAGCGGATCAGTGCAAATCCGTTTTATCCGTATGATCCGTGTGCTATTTTTATGGTATCCGGATTTTATTTCTCGCAAAGCCGCTGAGCCGCAAAGGAGGTTTTGGTTGTCGGTTACAAACAACAAACTACGCAATACAAACCTACGGATTAAGCACTTCCCGGCTAAAGTCTATGTAATCTTTGAATGACTGATTATTCACGGGGAATGTCTCTTCCTCCAGGTAAAGGTCCATGATATTGAGCAGCTCTCTTGCATCGGCAGGTTTGTTGTTGTTCATGGATTCAGAAATCCTTATTAATATGTCATACCGGATCATGCTGATATAATCCATGTCACTTTTGATGTTCGGGTTTGCCAGGTATGAGATTTCCAGCAACCGTCGTATTGCATCCAAATATACCTGGTGGCTGATAGGTTCAGCTCCGTCGTGATTGACGCGGGTGATACAAACGACAGGAATCAGGTACTCATCAAGGCTGAGGAGATCTTCGGGAGGGGTGTTCGATGGGAAGTATAGGTCCCTGCTGAATTTGTTTGCAGTGATGATGTTCAGCAGCAGGATATTGCCTCTGATGATATATCTGTCGCTATAGGAAGGTTTGACTACCCAGGAAAACCCTCCGGCTGTGATGGCGGAGTCTTTCCATTCGACATACTGGATGGTGTCCAGCATCTGTTTTGGAAGATCAAATTCAACATTGAAGTATTTTTCGAGGATCTTTTCGTACCACGATGTGTTGAGTAGGCTCAGGTCAATTACGGAAACGTCAGTGCGGTACTCATCAACTAGCTGTGTATATAGCAGAGGGAAGGTCATCATGTCGCCCCTGCTCATCAGGATGGCGTTGTCTGTGCAGTAGTCAAGTAACGCCCTGGTAAAAGAGATGCAGTAGTTGCTGAAGCCGCCTCTTCTTTTGCCCTCCTCCAAAGCCCACCGCGCTGAATCAGGTTTATCATGGTCAAGGAAGGCGATGGCGAGGCTTCCCCATTCCGAAGAGATCTTGGCATACGGGTCCAGAACAACAATTTCTCCGCTGTAATTCGGTTCAAGCTCAATGGCCTTCTCAAACTGAACGCTCGACCTGTTGGTCTTGAAGAGCGTTGTCCTGATCAGCCCTGACCCATCGTTGGAGTTGAGTCCACTGTACGCATATCCCAGGAAATAGCGTGCCTCAGCATGATCCGGCCTCAATGCTACTGCCTTTTCCAGGTGTTCTGCAGCAACAACAAAATCGCGCTCACTAAATTCCTTATCGAATTCTGCCTTCCCCAGGCTGAACAAACTGTCGAATGCATCTGCCTGTGAAAAAGCCGGACAGAACCAGAAACAAGCAAACACTATTGAAACAAGTCTAATCATAATTATTCGTTTATCAGAGTCATTGACATTACAAAACTACAAAAAACCCTCTCGCCCTCTCGCCTCTACCCTCTCGCCTCTAACCTCTTTACCACAGATCCGCCAGTTGTCGGATACGTTACACAAATTTTCACAGTTTTTTTTGCCCGCTGAAATCCGCGGAAATTACGCTGAAATCGCAGAAAGCCTAAACAACTAAACAACTAAACACCAAAACCTTTTGGTCAGACTCTCGACTCTCGACTCTCGACTCAAATCAACCCTCTCGCTTTAAGCTCAAGATATTTATTCACGCTGTTGACAGTCAGCTCTTCGGGTTTGGTAAGTATCACCTGGATGCGGTGCCTGGAAAGCAGCCTGGCAATCTGCTGTTTCTCTGCTGCCATTTTCCGGGCAACAGTTTTATAGTAGATCTCCTGGAGGTTCTCCGCTGGAGTCCTGATATATTCATCAATCTCGGTATTCTCGAACAGCACCACAACCAGCAGATGCCGGTGGTTGAGCTGCCGCATGATGCCTATCACGCGCTCAGCCATAAAGGCGCTCTCAATGTTGGTGAAGAGGAAAAGGAGGCTGCGTACTTTCACAACCCTGTTTACGAGCTGGTACAGCATCTCAAAGTTCGCTTCGGTATGCCTCTCCTGCTCCTTGTAGAGTGCTTCGACAATTTTATTGAGCTGCTGCCTGGTATTGTCTGCCTTGATCACGGTGCCGGTCTTGTCAGAAAATGTAATCAGCCCCGCCTTATCATGCTTGTGCAGCGCGTTGTTGGAGAGAACCAGGCTTGCGTTGACGGCGTAATCCATCAGGCTCAGCCCGTGGAACGGCAGCATCATCGACCTGGACTTGTCGAGCACAGAATAGACGTTTTGCGATTTTTCATCCTCGTAAATATTCACCATCAGTTGATTTTGTCTACTGGTTGCTCTCCAGTTTATTGCACGGTAATCATCACCGGTGATGTAGTTTTTTATTGTTTCAAACTCATAGGAGTGGCCTATTTTCCTCATCTTCTTCAAGCCGTAATAGCGTGCCAGCCTTTGCAGTGTTGACAGCGAGTACTTTCTCATCTGAATCAGCGAGGGGTACACCGGTACCATCTGCTCCAGATTGTAATTGAATCGTCTCTCTGCGAGTCCCAGTATTGATGAGCAATAAACCAGCACCCTTCCGAAATGGTACTCGCCGCGCTGTGTAGGCCTCACCTCATAGGTCAGGTTCCTCTTTCTGCGCCTCTTCAGGAAGATGTTGAATTTCAGATCGCGCCGCTGAAGTTGGACCGGGAGTTCGTCAATGACCTCCAGCCTGAATCCCAGCAGGGTCAGGTTTTCAATATGCAGGGTGATGGTGTTGTCGTCGGAAAGGGAGAGTACTTTTTCGCATTTGCGCTGAACAGAGAATGGTTCCCTGACAAGAAGGAGAATGATGATGTCTGCTATCAGCAGAGATGTGAAGATCAGCAGAAGGATCCAGGCAACGGTGATTAGTGGGGCATAGAAGAACCCTGCAGCAAAAACAAGGGCAATTGCCAGCGGATAGACAAGGAACCGGTGAGTGATGCCCATTGTTCTCATCGCGGCACTTCGATCTTTTGGATTATACCATTGATGACATCTTCGGGGAATGCTCCCTCCATCTCCTTTTCCGGGGAGAGGATTATACGGTGGTTCAGCACGTGTTGCATCACGAACCTGATGTCGTCGGGGATGACAAAGTACCTGCCCCGGATTGCGGCGATGGCCTTGGAAGTTTTCATGACAGCGAGGGAGGCTCTTGGCGAGGCACCCAGGAAGAGGTCGGGGTTGTTTCTGGTTTCGTGGATGATCTGTGCTATGTAAAGCAGAAGTTCATCCTTGACGATAACTTTCTCGGCAATGTCCTTGCAACGGCTTATCATACCACTGTCAATCACCGGCTTTACCTCATGAAGGATCTTCATTTCAAAATCTTCCCGGAACCGTTGAAGGATGATGTTCTCCTCTTCAAGGGTTGGGTAGAACGTCTTTATTCTGAAGAGGAACCTGTCGAGTTGTGCCTCCGGGAGCTTGTAAGTCCCTTCCTGCTCTATGGGGTTTTGTGTTGCCACCACGATGAATGGTTCTTCCATCGGGTAGGTGGTGCCGTCGACGCTGATCTGGTGCTCCTCCATCACCTCGAACAGGGCTGCCTGTGTCTTGGCTGGCGCTCTGTTTATCTCGTCGATGAGCACCAGGTTTGAGAACACAGGACCTTTGTTGTATCTGAACTCTGAGGTTTTCATATTGAAAACCGTAGTCCCGATAATGTCGGCAGGCATCAGGTCGGGGGTGAACTGTATCCTGACGAAATCTACAGAGAGCGTTCTTGCGAGCAGCCTGGCAAGCAGTGTCTTTGCAATGCCCGGCACTCCCTCAATAAGCACATGGCCACCCGTGAAGAGCGATGCCAGCAGCAACTCTATGGCATCATCCTGCCCCACAATCACCTTCTGGATCTCCGCCCTGATCTTCTCTGCACTCTCCTTTATGAATGAAGTGTCGGGGCCTGTCTCCGGAGTAATAGTTTCGTTTGTTTCCATAATTTTTCTATTTGCTGTATGAATAAAACTGTTCGATGCTTTCATACCAGGTGGTGAGCTCTCTGGCAGAGAGAGATTGCCTGGTGTCTATATGCCTGATTTGTTCAAGCAGTTTGTCGATTATCTCTTCTGGCACTCCCGTCTTTGCAATGATCTCATCCCTGAGTTCCTCTACCGGACGGTTTATCCGGATCTTCCATCGGGAGGCCAGCTTGTTCATCAACAGTTGTTTCTGCTGCAATGCAAGCTTTCTGTGGTTTTTGTGTTTCAGGTAGATCTGTCCCAGGGTGCGGATGTGCTCCATAACACTGTTATCCCTGGATTCCATTACGGGTATTGCCCTTTGTCTTCTGCGTGAACGGACAATAATGATCAGCATGACGGTCAGCAGGAGCAGATACCACGCCCACTTCAGGCCTGGCGAGGTTAGTATGAATCCCAGCCAGCTTTTACGTGTGCCAGGATCAATAAGGCCGGTTTGTGATGGTTGTTTAAGTGACACACGGTCAAGATAAATGTTGTCACTGCTTTTAAGGAAACTGAATGCACCTGATGCATACCGGTAGCCCTCCTCAGTTATGATGAAGTAGTTTGAGAAGAGAAGAGGGTTTGTGTGAAGTATTACTCTTCCTTTTCCGTAAGTAATCTCATAGAAGTTGATCAGGTCATCATGCAGATGTCCGAGGGCCTTACCCTTTTCCCCCAGGTTGGAAAGATGTTCCGGGTTAAGGTACCCCCAGTAGTGACGTGCTTTCTGGTCCGACACCTGGTACCAGAAGTGGTAATTGTTGTCTGGAGCGAAAGGTGCCAGGGAGGGATTTACATCTGAGACATCAAGGCTGAGGATAAACGGATTTTCAAATGAAGCTTCCACAAACAGGGCTTTTATGAATGTTTCAGGCAAGTTGGTGGCCATGATGAAGACAGTGTTTCCTTTTTCTGCGAAGGAGAGCAGTTCTTCGGCAGCCTGATCCGAATAGATGGGGCGGTTGCCCATAAAGAGATATACACCCTTGTGGCCAGCCCTTTCGGGCAGGAACCTGTTGAGTGGTTTCCTTATTGTAATCATCCGGCCCGGCCCGGGACGCTTTTCAATGAGCTGCTTGAAGTAGAGAAGCCCGTAAGGCTGCCGTTTTAGGAAAGACCTGTACTGATAGTGCTCAATCCACATGTATCTCTTCGGCTGGCTTGTAAACAGCCAGATAAGGATTACAGTTGCAGCCACTGCAATCACCCCTGTGACAATTATGATATAGAGGTTCCTGCGGCTCATCTTTTCACTTCGTTTTTTATCATATCACTGAGCCCTTTGTGCAACATATTCTGATCCCATACCAAGCCCTTTTGAAAAGTTATAAATGAATGAAATACAACTTCAAACACAGATTTTTCCTGTAATTCACATCTTATTTGAGTCCTTGGTGAGTCCATTACCTATTGTTTTTTGAGCCCTTAATGAGTCCTTTTAAAACATACTCTGTACCGACACCAGTCGTGCCGACCTTGACAATAAAGCTGCCTTCAAGCTCTCCCAGATATCGCGTAGCTGTGGCTTTGCTAACCCCACAAATCTTTTGGACACCAGAGTTGCTGATTGAATCATTTGCCTGAACGTATAGTACAATTTTTCTCAGCTCTTCTTTCAATCCCATAACTTTGAGTTCATTGTCTGTATATTTTATAAGTTCGACCTGAAAATCCTGTAATTCATTTGCAAATGCCGGGGGGGCTATCTTATGAGCTTTACAAGAGTTGATAATCTTAATGGTGCCGCGCCCCCATGATTCAATATATCCGGCCCTGAAGAAAGCATTGGCAATATCAGGGTTAAATGGTTTTGAGGGGTGCTTTTGAGTCAGTTTTTCCACTGTCCAGTTTTCCGGCAATTGGCCTTCATTCCAAAAAATCATTCTGTTTGGATAAACGCTTATCTGTATAGGAATTTCACTGCTGTAATCTTTATGCACAATAGCATTTAACAAAGCCTCTCTGACTGCTTCGTCTGGGAAGGTGGGTTTTTCTTCACGGGTACCTTCATTATAGGAAATTATGGCCCGACTGTATTTCGTTTTAAGCAGGTCCAAAGCTTTTTCAGCTTGTTCCAGCAAGTTGCCGTTTACTTCATCCTGAAATTTTAGTTCATCATCTGATTCGAAAAAGCCTATCTTGATGAATGCTCCGGCTACATATTTCTGGGGTTTTGGATGAAATAACAATACTGTGGCTCTTTTTAGCATGTTTTTGTTCTCCGTCAAGAGCCGAAGGCTTTCCAGAAGTTCAACATTGGTTCCGGCCAGATCTTCGGGTTCTAATCTGTTATTTTTTATCGCTTTATTTCTAAAAAACCCGAAGGTGTCATTTTTCAAATCATTGACTGATACATTTGGAATGGGCACCCCATCCCACCTCCTACCTTGTCTTTGCAATAGAAATCTGGTTAGTGCAGCACCCTTAAGCTCTTGCATAGTGCTGCCAGATCTGTAAAAGTATTTTCCTTTTAAACTGATAGGCACATCATATGGTTCTACGATGATTTCCAGGTAATTTAGCCCCTTCTCTGTTTTCAGATTAACATCAACCACCAGACCTAATAGATCCCTTGCCTGATTGGGAATATCTTCCAGTAGCTTTTTAATATTTGATAAATGCTTTATTTCTCCCTTGTCGTTCTTGCCTATTATGAGGGTGCCTCCCTGAGCATTGGCAAACCCACAAATCCATTTAAAATAGTCGTTCTGCCATGACTCCTTCCATTCTATGTTTTGGTTTTCCATCATGGGTGCATTTTACTGGTTTTTTTTATTCAAAACTGCGATGACAATTTGGTTGCCTATCATCGCTTTCACCGGATCTGTAGTCATTGTAAAGAGATGTTCGTCAATTGGTTGTTCGCCGAACCAGACACCCTCTACAGTGTAGGTCAGATCAGCAAAAACCGGAGCCAGGCTGTTGTCACAGATCTCCCTCAGGTACTGATGGTTGGTTTTGTCACGCTGCAGGGTGATCAAACCCTTTCCGGCGAGCTCCTGAAGCAGTATCAGGTAAAAGTATCTCAAGGCCATGCGGTAGTCACGGTTAAGGATCGCCTCACCATACCTCTTTTTCAACTGGATTCTGTCAGTGAATGCATCATCCGGCTCCGATACCTTCAGGTCGCTGATCTTCACCTTGCCTGTTATGGAAGAGTAGTGGAGCCATATCCTGATCGTGAGGAAGATGAGTGAAGCAGCCACTATGCCGATCAGAATGATCTGAATTGCCAGCTTTTGCTTGTCAGTCAGTTTCGGGATCGACTTGTCCGGAATATCTTTGATTTCCGGCGGCGTCTCAGTATAGTCAACTCTCTTGCTGATCCTTTCCCAGCGCTTGTGATCGAAAGGCCCGGTTGACTCTTTCCCCAAAGCTATCATCGGAACAAAAACAAAAAATGCTATGAGAATCAAAACCAGGAAACGCCTAATCCTCCCTGCTAAACCCATAGGCCCTCCTTTCCTCTCCAAGGTTTTCGAAATATCTTATCAGCGAATGTGCTGTGGTGATCTCATCGAATGAGAGTTTCTTCAATGCTCCGTTTATCAACACAAAAGGGAACAGGACAAAAACCCCGCCTACCCCTGTTAAGATAAGATATATCATGTATGGCATATTATCAGGCAGGTTTAAGGCATCAATGTGCTGAGCGATCAGCCCGGTGTAAATCTGCATCACGGGCATGGCAAAAATCATCATCAGCAAAACAGAAATCAGTACTGAGATGAAGAGGATGCTGAAGAATCTGCGGTAGAATTGCGTTGCCTGCCAGATGGCACTTCGGGCAACCCCTTTCCCATCCTCATTGAGATATATGGCATATATCGCAGATAGCCAGAATGGCATCAGCAGCAGCGAGAAGATGATTGCCGGCAATGGGAGCAGGAAGAAGGGAATGTTTGCAAGAGCAACAACCGGCAACGCCCGGAAGAATTTCTTCACGGGTTTTTTCATCCTTTTCCCGAGGTGACGGTTCAGGCGTTTCATCACAGAGTGTGTGAGAACAGTAAACATCAGTATGAAAGATATTGCCACGAGGGGGGCTTCGTCATATTCAAAGATCATGAGCATATCCTCCAGGTAGATGAAAGGAGCTGCCAGCCAGTTGTACTCCATTTTGCCAAACGACAGATATGGAGTGAATATGTCGCTATATACAAATCCAAGCAGAGCGAATGATATCAGGGCTGCTACAATTCCTGTAGCAAGAAATGTAGTGAAGTGGCATTTGATGAATGTAAAACCATCTTTGATGATTGCGGCATTGGTGTATATTCCTTGCCTGATACTGAATTGAGGCGATGGGGGCACCCTGTCGGGTGGATAATCCCGGAAGAGGTTTTTCCGGTTTTTATGCCAGGGAAGCCAGATGAAGTAGAAGATAATAAATGATAGCGAGGCAATTATCACCGCAAGTCTGAGGACAAGATGCGCATCGGTCTGCCTGGTGATAAAGCCCTCAATAAATCCTGCCATGATGAAGATTGGAACTAAACCGAGCAGGATTCTCATGCCTCTGTATGCTGAGAGACGGAAGGCCTCAATCCTGGAGTAGGTGCCGGGAAAAAGTATCCCGCTGCCCAGGGTGAAGCCCGCTGCACCGGCAATAACAATGCTTGCTATCTCAAGGGTTCCATGCTGCCAGATTGTGATAAGGGCATCGGCCAGAAGCCCGTGCTCGAAGAAGATGTACTGGAATGCACCAAGCATCAACGCGTTTAATATCAGTATGTAGAATGAACCGATGCCTGCAAGTATGCCAAAGAGGAACACCTTAAAGGCAACACGTATGTTGTTCCAGGTGATGTACAGAAACATTGAACCGCCGGGCATACTTTTATAAACCGCCATAGGGTCACCCTGTTCGATATTATCTATGGTCATCTGAATATACCCCTCACCAAGCATCAGTTGGGGGAAGGTGTTGTCATGTATGCTGGAGAGTACGCCCAGCACCATTGCCAGGGTAAATATCACCAGTGAAAGACGGAGTTGCCTGCGCGAGTTGTAGATCACGAACGGGAGCTCATCGGACCAGAACTGCCAGAATCTTTTAAAGCTCAATGCCCTGCTCCTGTAAATTTTACTGAAGATTTGCCGTGAAAGGTGATTGAGGTAAAAACGCACAGTACGGTTGGGGTAGAATGTACGTGCATAGGAGAGGTCTTCAGTGATCTGAACAAAAAGATTGCTTAATTTTTCAGGGTCTTTTTGGCTGTTACGAATAATCTTTTCAAATTCGTGCCACTTTTCTTTGTTCTGATCGATGAATTGGGATTCCCTCATGTGTCGTTGAATGAACGGGTAAAAGTAGAAATAAATACATTTCATGGCAACAATAGATATCAACACCTCACAAAAGATAACCATCACTTATGATCTTGGCACTGTGGCAGAGCGTTTTCTTGCCCTGCTTATTGACGTATTGATATTGGGTGCGTATGCTTTTGCAGGTTTGATCGTCATCTCGATATTCTTTTTATCACATATCGATTATCTGGTTTTTCTGATAATAGCGCCTGTGGTTACATTCTATTCTCTGGGATTCGAGATGTTCAACAACGGGCAGACGATCGGGAAGCTTGCTGTCGGTTTAAGAGTGGTAAAAGTTGATGGCACCAGACCTGCGCCAAATGACCTGTTGATACGCTGGGCATTCAGGATTATTGACATCTGGTTTTCGGCCGGGATTGTAGCATTTATTCTGACCACTTCATCGGACAAGAACCAGAGGCTTGGCGATCTGCTGGCAAACACTGCGGTGATAAAGACGCGCAGCAGATTTGGGTATTCCCTGGCAGGGCTACTCCAGTTGCAGCGCAGGGAGCATTACACGCCAGTATTTCAGAATGCATCTGAGATGACGGAACAGGAGATGCTGCAGGTCAAAACCCTGCTCGACAGGCTTGCAAAGTATCCCAATGAGGGTCATAACAGAGCTCTGGATATTGCATCAGAAAATATCGCAAAAAAGCTGAACATCCCCCTCGAACCATATCATCCCTATTTTGAGACCAATCCGTTCATCAGGGTGCAGGAGAGAGCAAAAAGAGCAGAGTTCCTCAGAAATTTGTTGAAAGATTATATCATTTTAACAAGGTAAATTCATTTTTTCTTCCTTAACTTTGTCGGTTAGCGATGGCTCCGATCTGCCTGTTTTGCAAACCGGCGGTAATTCTATTTCCAACACATTGGATAACAGCTTTCTGGCATAATAGCAGGAAGCTAAATGAGATATTAAATATGAGTTGTAGATAATTTGGTTGGAGCATTTTGAACATTGAAAAAATTATAAAGATGAATGTACCGGAGAAAAGATGGGTTTTCAAGACCCAGGGGAATGAGGAGGAGACGGAGCATCTGGGTACCATTCTCAATATCGATAAAAACCTTGCTAATCTGCTTGTCCAGAGGGATATAAAGACCTATGAGGAGGCACGTGCTTTCTTCAGGCCGGACCTTACCTCTTTGCATGACCCTTTCCTGATGAAGGATATGGACAAGGCAGTTGAGAGGATACTGGAAGCCATAAAGCATGACCAGAAGATCCTGATTTACGGTGATTACGATGTTGATGGCACTACTGCAGTTGCACTCGTCTATTCATTCCTGAAAACGATTCATGATAAACTTGGCTTTTACGTTCCTGACAGATACAAAGAGGGATATGGCATCTCTTATATGGGAATAGACTATGCCTTCGACAACGGCTATTCACTTATTATAGCCCTTGATTGTGGTATCAAAGCGATAGAGAAGATAAGTTATGCCAGCGAAAAGGGGATAGACTTTATCATCTGCGACCATCACCTGCCAGGAGACACTATCCCTGAGGCTGTGGCAGTGCTTGATACCAAAAGGGCCGACTGCGAATATCCTTTCAAAGGCTTGTCAGGCTGTGGTGTCGGCTTCAAGCTTATTCAGGCGATATCGCAGGTAAAAGGCCTCCCTTTTTCTGAGCTGGAGAAGTACCTTGACCTGGTGGTTATCAGCATTGCTGCCGATATTGTACCAATTACCGGGGAGAACCGGATACTCTCATATCACGGACTGAAGCTTATAAATACCAGACCACGTAAAGGTGTAGAGGCGATACTCTCCTATACACCTGTGAAGCAGTCTGACATCACGAATAACCCTGTCTATTTCACCCGTGAGCTGAACATCAATGACCTTGTCTTTCTTATCGGACCGCGGATAAATGCTGCCGGTCGCATCGGCGATGCAAGGAACTCTGTTGAGTTGCTGATATGTGAGGATGATGAGTATGCGGTCACTCTTGGCAAACAGATAGATTGTTACAACAAGGAGCGGCGCGAGAAGGACATGAAAGCTTTTGACGAGGCTTTGGAGATGATCGCCGGCAGCGCGCAGATGCAACAGTCGCCTGCTACCGTGGTTTACCATCCCGATTGGTCACAGGGCGTCCTTGGCATCGTCGCCTCAAGGCTTACGGAAGTGCACTACAAACCTACCGTCGTCCTTACCGAGAATAACGGACTTTATACCGGCTCGGCCAGATCAGTAAAAGGTTTCGACATCTATGACGCTGTAGACTATTGCAGCGACCTGCTTGAACATTTCGGCGGTCATACCTATGCCGCAGGGCTTTCGCTAAAACCTGAAAATTTTGAAGCTTTCAGGAAAAAATTTATTGGATATGTCTCAGAGAAGATATCTGAAGAGCACCTTGTTCCGGAAATTGAAATTGACGCATCCCTGGACCTGGGCAGCATTACGCCTAAGTTTTACAGAATCCTTAAACAATTTGCACCTTTCGGGCCCGGAAACATGACTCCGGTATTTATGACCAGTGAGGTTATTGACAAAGGCTTCGTGAGAATCGTAGGCAACAACCACCTTAAGCTTGACATCATAGACCCCGACAGGCTGGGACCCGTATTCCCTGCAATAGCATTCCAGCAGGGGGCCAAGAAAGATGACATCCAGAAGGAGATACCTTTTGCGATCTGCTATCAGATTGAGGAGAATGAATGGAACGGGAATGTCAACCTGCAGTTGAACATTAAGGATATTCATCTTGATATCGAGCGGATCAGTAATTACAACATGAATATACCATAAAAAATCCTTTGTAAGGTGATCAGTCCGGAAACCATAGCGCGAATCCGTGATGCGATGCGCATCGAAGAGGTGGTGGGGGAGTTTGTGTCGTTACGGAAACGGGGTGCAAACCTGATAGGTCTATGTCCGTTTCACAATGAGAAGACACCCTCCTTCAACGTACATCCTGTGAAGGGCATTTTTAAATGTTTCGGATGTGGGGAAGGAGGAAATCCTATAGACTTTCTTATCAAGCATGAGCAGTTGAACTATGTGGAGGCTTTGCGTTGGCTGGCCCGCAAGTATAATATCGAGATCACCGAGGAGGAGCTGACAGAGGAGCAGAGTGCTGCCCATGAGCTGAGGGAGAGGCTTTTCAACCTGAACAGTTTCGCGGCTTCCTGGTTTGGTGAGCAGATTAAGAGTGGGGAGGGTTTGGCAATAGCTATGGCTTACTGCCGTGAGCGTGGGATCACCGATGAGAGCATAGAAAAGTTCGGCATCGGTTATTCCCCTGACAGCTTTGATGCCTTCGCAACGTATGCGCTTAAGGGAGGCTATGACAAGGACACAATTCTTAAGAGCGGACTCTGCTATGAGAGGAACGGCAGTCTTGGTGACCGGTTCAGAGGGAGGCTCATATTTCCTATCCATAACATCAGTGGCAGGGTGCTGGGTTTTGGAGGCAGGCTGCTGCGTAATGACGCACAAAAGGCGAAGTATATAAACTCACCCGAGTCCGAGGTTTACCAGAAGAGCAAGGTGCTCTACGGCATATACCAGGGGCGCAGCCCTATTGCTTCCAATGACAACAGTTTTCTGGTAGAGGGTTACACCGATGTGATCGGTTTGCATCAGGCAGGCATATCCAATGTTGTGGCATCATCCGGCACAGCACTTACGGAGGAGCAGATAAGGCTTATGCGGCGATACAGCAGTAACATCACCATCATCTTCGATGGCGATACAGCCGGTATCAAAGCCTCGTTCCGTGGCATCGACATGATTCTGAAGGAGGGAATGAACGTGAGGATTGTGCCGATGCCTGAAGGTGAGGATCCTGACTCCTTCGCCAGGGCGCACCGCTCTTCTGAAGTTAATGAGTATCTGCAGTCGAAGAGTGAGGACTTCATCACCTTCAAGGCAGGGCTGCTCAAGGATGAAGCGGCCAACGACCCTGTTAAGCTAGGTGCAGTAATACGCGAGATTATAAGCTCTGTAGCACTCATTCCCGATCCGTTGCTGAGGCCGCTGTTT
>OBJA01001835.1_pt1 | contig 13504 bp, 22 predicted proteins | sample 1519751 | NCBI WGS metagenome assembly OBJA01 (sample SAMEA3881238, study PRJEB22517) | soil metagenome | biome: lake sediment; feature: soda lake sediment; material: sediment, water from around vicinity | place: India | collected 2013-12-23 | depth 3 m | reverse complement strand
ATTCTCTGTCTAATTCTAAAATTGTATTTCTGTTTTTATCTTTTATTACAATCATAACGCCTCCCGCATATCTGCAAGGGTCGCTTCGATCTTGACTATTTCGTCATCAGTCCAAGAGCGCTCCTGGAGCAGATTTTCAATTTTAGCAAGCTCTTGTTTAGTCTTGACGTTTTTAATTGCTGCAAGTGCTTTTTCAATTTCGCCTTTTTGTTTCGGTGGAGGAGTCTTATCTCCAAGATATTTTGAGCCGTCCCACTTGCCAGCGTAAATATCAGCACCAAAACCAAGAGCTTTCAAAGCGACTGATATAGCGTCAGTCATTGCCATTTTATATCCTTCATCATTGCTGACGTGATATTTTTTCGTTCCAAAATACTGAATCAATTTTGACCCGCCAACTCCGTAAACTTCGCCGGTCTTATCTTCGTCTTTATACCAAACTCTAACTTGAGAAAAACAAAGTGTCTCTCCATTATATCCAGGCTCTGTCCAGAATTTTTCAGGGACATATCCCCAACCAATACCACACGGGCCAAACAGTTCAGTCATTTTTTCTATTCGCCACATCGGGCTTATGTCTGTCATTCCTGACAGAGAACCTGAGCTAATTTTTTTAAGTGCCGTTTCAGGTGGTCTTTTTACTTGTTCCCAAAATTTAAAACTCTCCATAATCCCTCTCTATTTTTGTTTTTTAATTATATTTCTCAGCCATTCTGACTGAGAAACATTTTGCTCTTCAGATTTTTTTTCCATGATCTGAATTGACTCTTCATCCAGAGCCCGTGTAATCGGTACCGTTTTAATCATATTACCTCCTTATAAGTTTATTAAATTCTTTTTCAACTTCTACTTCAATTTTTTTACTTAAAGCATTGAATAGAATTTCCGCCACAGGTCCCGGCACATTTTCAGACCTGATTTCTGATTTTATTATTATACAAATATAATCGTTTATTACATACGTCCAATCATTTTGATAATCTATATCTATTGACACACTAATATCAAGAGACAGACCTTCCGCAATTTCAATATTTATTTTTACTATGTATTCTTTCATAATTTTTCCTCTGTGAGATTTCCTCGTGCTGTAACTCATGCTGAAGCTCGTCATATTTAAAATCTCTTCGTTCTGAATTTAGCCTTCTTTCTTCCATTCTTTGCTGATTATGGTAATAATCCCAATTATTATTAAACATAATACGTCTCCTTTTTTTTATTGCCGGATACGCTCCGGCGGGCGGTGCTGGTCTTAAATGTTTACGAAATATTTGTGAGCTTTAAAAAAAACAAGTTTTCGACCTTCCTTTTTATTTATAAAATTTTCAGCCGCTTGTCTTGTTTTGAAAAGTTTTGTTTCTATTGTTTCGCCCTTAATTTTTAATGTTATTGTTTTCATGTTCGTCTCCTTTTTTTTAATTTTGAGTTAATCACTCAATAAATATAACTTACTTAATTAAGTATGATTTGTCAAGTAAATTATTAAAAAAATTATGAAAAAATGCAAAAAAATTTTATAACAGATGTTTAGTATGCTTTCAGGAGGCTCTCAGGCTTCACCATTTGCTCTGTGCGGCGTTTTATTTGAGTTTAGATAGGTAAGAAAAGGACGCCCCCGAAGAGGCGTAAATTGGAGGCTTATGGAGAGCTTGTCACACACTGTCGGTATTTTTGCAAATTGTCACCGTGTAACTCATAACATATAATTTCAATTTTTGCTTTCAGGTCTCGTATTTCCTGCTCTTTTTTATCACGTCTTGCCGTTGCACATTTTTCATACACCGTACCCACAAAGGCGCTGTCACCGCCCTGGACGCTGTAATACTGAAGTACAGTATAAAAATCATTGCACTCGTCCGGCTGGCCTTCGATTATCACCGGCTTAAAAGTTTTACAACCAAGATGAACCGCCGCACCGGTTGCTATAAGTGCGTATATTGCTATTGATATTATTATTTTTATCATTGTTTTTTCCCTGTATCGTATAATTTAAGAACGCCGACATACAGACCTGCGAGAGTTGCGATAACGCCCGCTGAAGGCCCGAGCACGCCCGCGGGAAATTGCATCCACGCCATTTTTAGAAAAACAATAACAGAGCTAAACAAAGCCACCTGCAGGCAGAATCCGTAAAAATACGGCACTTTAATGTGTTCGCAGTTTTTCGAAAACCAGAACGGCCTTAAATATTTTTTTATAAACTGTTCAAAGTATTTCATTGCTCACCTCTGTTATGACTTGAGAAAAATCTGTTATGCTCCGCACATAGACCGCTGATTTTTCTATCAAGCTCATTCATACGTTTGTAAATTTCTTTTGTATTGTCAGTAATTTTAATATCAAGCTTTTCTGTTTCTGAAACAAACCGCTTAATAATTTTGCCATCTTCATCTTCAAGCCTTTTAATAATTCTCTCATCGTCTTTTTCTAAACGTGCGAGAGCAGCACGGAGAGAAAAAACAGCAACGCCGACAAAAAACATAAGAACTGCACCCATCCCAGATAAGACTTCAGACGCTCCAATTTGCATAACCGTTCCTTATTCAAAAGTCAATCCTACTCGATATACTGTGTCTTTTTCAGTATAGTTAATCATGCCTTCAGCGTAACCATGCCAGACCTGGAAATATAAAAACGGCTGGAAACGTGTTGTCAAAATTCTTACTTTCATTCCACCCTCTATCCACCCTTTTTTAGCGATATGATTTCCACCGCCTCTTACATAGATTTTTTCTTTATCAAAATAAGTTACATTCGGGCTTTTCAACTGGAAAAATAATTCTCCCTCTGCATAGCCTCTGTAATTTTGATAATCAGGATTGTCTGACATATCTCCGATATAATTCCAAGCTCTTAACACTAAACCAAAATTATAAACAGCTCCAATACTTGCTTGACCCTCAGCGTAATAATAATTTATCGATCTTGATTTTTCTCCGTCTAAACCGTTGGATTTGTGATATATAGGAGAGATTTGAATATAGTCAATGTATCCAAGTGACAGATTATTAAAAATATTATTACCTGATTCAAGTCTATAGAAAATTTCAGGCGAGTGATTGAACTCTCGAAAAGGTGAGGAGTGATCGTATATGTCCCACCATGCGATCTGAGTATATGCAAAAAAAAGTCCAGTCTTAGAAGGATAAAACAAGTTCCCCTGAATACTGATCTGAAACTTTACATCATCAGCGTTAGCGATAAAGTAATTTTCTTTATATGCTGAAATTGGATTTTCATATTCTTTAGCGTAAATGTACCCAAAAGATAAAATTAAAATCAGCGTTATTAAATATCTCATTTTTTCACCTCATATTTTTTTTCTATATCAACTTTTTTTTCATTAAAATACTTAACTTCATCAAAAGTCTTTCCTCTTAACTCTGCAACTTGTTTTTTTAATACCGCTTCTCGTGCAAGTGCATCAAGTTCTGATTCTTTTCGCTCTTCAATTTCTTCAGGTGTGAGTTTAGAGAGTGCTTCTCTTTCAATGTCTTTATAGTACTCCTGTTTTTCTGTCTCGTTTAGTTCAGTCTTTTCAGGTATCTCTCCGAGCTTATCTATTTTTCTTTCAGTCCATTTGCCGTTGACTTTTTTATATTCTGTTGAGTGTCTATAGTCAGGGATTATCTGACCTGACAAATCAAGTTTCTGATTCGAGTTGAGATTTTCAAGTTTACTTTCAAGCTCAATTCCTTTTTCATCTTCAACGATCGCACAATTCGACATCGGAAAATATATAGCAAACTTTTTAATATTCTCCGGTGTGATAGATTGACCGATCTCTTTAAGTTTATTTTGAGTCTTTACAGCGTCAATCTGTAAATTCTGTTTTCCTACTACTATTTTATATCCGTCAATCTCTGTGTATTTTATAGCTTTCATTTATGTCTCCTTAATATATTACTGACCAATATGATCCCATGGTGCTGTCACGGGTTTCGCCGTCGGTATCTGCTGACGCACGGGCGTTGGGGGAATTTGCTGAATTGAAGTGTAACGCAAAACCATTTGAGCTCGATCCACTATCACGGGATCCCGTAGCAGGACCAGCCACGAAAACACCTTCAAGATCCCAATCAGAAGGCCCAAGAGGACCAAGAGTGGCATTTTTGCGGTTGTATTCTCCCGTCAACAACTGCATCTGATCTTCCTGCACCTCTCCAAGTTCGGCAGGGCCGGTTTTTGTCCGTCCGCTTATTACAGCATTACCGATTCCTTTTAATCCAAGTCCGGAAGTATCAGGGAAAACCATATAACTCCCCGCTGTGTTTCTAATAGTCCCGCCGGAGTCACTTGTTTTATAAAACGCCGGTGCAGTTGCGTTGTTAGCATCACCGACATATAAATTATTACAAGCTTCAGGATAGTCTGCGATCTCTACTACTTGACCGAGTAAATTTATCTGTCTGACTCCGAGAACTGCGGGGTCTTCGGTAAACATAGAAGGGACGATTCTTCCGGCAGGATTGCGCTGTTCAGAAAGTGTCGCTCTGCCTTCAAGAGCTGAGATATCAGTTTCATTAGCATCAAATCTGACCTCGTAATCATACATCGGCACAAACCGCCATTCCTGACTTTCACTGCCGAACTCTGCTAAAACATAAATATAACGATCATCTAAAATCTTAAACTGACATAATCCATCAGCTCCGATTAAAAACGGATTGCCTATTACATTATCGTCAATGTCGTAAAGAGTAATTAAACTTGATGTAGCTTCATCTCTTACTGTTATACTCGCACCCGGTTGAATAGTACCGTCTCTGTCTGTTATTGTTGCGTTGAATATTCTCATTTTGTTATCCCTCTATAATTATAAGAGCAGGGCCGCCAGCTCCACCTGTACGAGCTGTAGCTCCTGCTGTAGACGCTCCGGAACCTCCAGCACCGAAAATTAAAGCTGCAATCCCGTTTGAATCTGATAATACAGGTGACGGCGCACCATCTCCATGTATGCTACCACCACCGCGTCCCCCAGCTCTAACAGATGTAGACCCGCCTGTCATATACGATCTATGACCACTTCCCCCCGGCAATATTAAATCAAATCCTGTTGCGACTGTACCACCTGCACCGCCTACCGTGCCATTTCGAAAACTTAATGTTGTAGAACCGTCGGAAAAAGTACAATTAGCATTAGAAACTGTTGTGAAAGTTGCAGTCCACAAAGTCCCTTTTTCTACATAGATTCTTCTAATGCCGGTTACTCCAGCGCCGCCACCATCGGCAGCTAAAGCACCAATCCCAGATGGTGCAGCCCCACCAGCGGCGCCATTTGCAGTACAAATAAATTTATACCATTTACTTTCCGGTGCAGTCCATGTATTAGTACCGCCTGTTAAAAAAACCATCGGCGAAGGCACACCTTGATCGTTAGCATCTAACCTCTGAACTATAGACCGCTTGACAGGGCCTCCGACTACTAACTCATCGGGTAAAATTGGTGTGTAACTCATAATTCCTCCTTACGGCATTAAATACGGGTCAGAGCCATCCGGCATTAAAAGCGTTGTGTCATCACAAAACCAACCGCCTTTAAACTCTCTCTGCTCCGGTGTAGCATCTGAAAAATTAACTTGATCTTCTTCCTGAAAATAACAATAGCGTCCGACAAACTCACGTTCTGCGTCAATCGCTCTGACATTATATTGAGTGCCTGCTATTGATTCGCTTATCTCAACAACTCTCATTATAAGATCTTGTTGTACTCCATAAATGTCAACTATATTTCTGTGTCGTAGTATGAATAAATCTCCCGTCCATACGTCTAAATCTTTAGCGTCAATCTTAAAATTAATTTCAAGCGGTGTGTTTCTATAAGCGTTTAACATCCTTTGCATTAAAGTTGAAATTACAAAAAACGACCCCGAGGTTATCCACCTTGAATATATAATTCTATCTCTCGTGTCTCCGTATTGAACCGGAGATTCAGCAGATATATCAACTCGGATTTCTCTATTTGAATAATTTGACCACTCATCTAATTTTTCTACCGGATTGACTTGATTGTAATACAGTATAAGTCTTGTAAGTCTCTCATCAGGTTTTTCTTTAATTGTTATAGACCCCTCAATTAAAGCGTTGTCATCTGTTAACAATTTCAACGGCACTTCAGGAGGCTTGACAGCAACAAGTTTTATTTTTTGCTCAAGCTCGTTCCAGTATATATAACAAGATGAATTTTCTATAAGTTCATCGATTAACTTTGTCACTCCCACAGGATCAGGTATTAAAGTTGTGAAAAGAAAATCAGTTAGCCAGCTTCCGGCCTCTTCTATCCACTCGTCAAAATCGATAAACTCAGGTGGAATATTAGCAAAATTAGTTAATAGATCATACATAATAAGATGAACAGGCTCTGATAAATATCTTTTACACAGCTGTACTGTATCGTCTGTTTTATGATCTTGCGCCTCAGTTGTAAACTGTGATCTCGTACAAGTCAATTCATCTCCGAGTATTCCGGTAATAATTAAAATCTCTTTGTTGATTCTTATATAATCACCGATTGAAAAATTATCCACCGCTTCACCGGCAGGCACTAAATCAAAAGCAATCGGCGAACCTTCAGCCTTATCTATATCTCTGTCAAGTCTTGCTATCGTAGGACGGGGACACACCGCCCTTTTATCGTCTGCAAGTCTTAAAATATCCCTTCCGGTAATTGTGATTTTACCGCCACCGTCAGGCCCGTCTATTCGATCTATTACATATGTCCTTTTGTCCATCTGTTCTATGTCTTCAATTTGAGACATGTACCCAGAATAACAAGTCATAATCCTTGAGTTGTAATACAGATTTCTCTGCTTAAATTTAGTCCAAAAGGTCCCGACTTCAAGCGGATCATAATCCCGCTCTGTTACATACTTATCGATTAAAACATCGTGGTGAGGATGATCTTGTAACGTACACGTTACTTGTCCCCGCCTTCCAAGAGATTTACCGGGATCAATTTTAATAGGTGAAAAAGTAATTCCTTTTAAGGACGGGATGTAATTTTTATCGGCGGGAATACCAGCCACCGGAGTGATAAAAGTATACTCTTTAATCGATCTCGCTTTTCCTGCATCAGGGCCTGATTGCTGAGGATAAATTCCAGGCACCTGACAGGTCGCTCTTGTATTAAAACATTTATGTGAACCCGTGACCCCTAACTGAGCGGTACACTCTCCCACTCCATAATCAAGATCGCAATAATCAAGATACAGGCGGAGGAGTTGGACTGGGGCTCTGCCTATCTCTTCTCGTGCCTTCAATGTCACCTCTCATAGATATGGTTGCTGAATAATAATTATGCCCTGATACTGTCGGAACCGGCTCAGAAGTTGACCAGCCGAAAATAATTTCTGTCGGATAAACAGAAGGCTTCCATCCAAAAAAGAACGGCTTTAGTCTTGCATGAAGTTGAAAAGGAACGTAGATATTCCGGATGTAATTCGGAGACAACCAGTCAAGATCAATAGTTGTTTGACCGCCCTCACTTACTGTTGACCGTCCGATAAACTGACCGCCCTCTGAGACTGAGTTAATTATATTATCCACCCTGTTATAATTAGCAGGAGCATGACCGATATACACACCCCTTTCAAATCTCATTATTCGACCGACATAAACTATCCCGATATAAACCGGCTGATCTGAGTTAAAAATATAAATCCTTATTCTTCTTGTTGAAATATCCTCAAAGGTTGACAGAATAGGTCTATTGTCATTCATCAATCTTTCAGGTGTTAAAGGTTGCCAGATCAAACCGTCAAAATACTGTACCTGCCAAGAGGCCGAAACATTATAAAAGTTATGCGCTGCAATACCCACATAGTTTATCCTCTGAATTCGAGGCAAGTCTATTTCAACCCACTGAACACCAGGGCCTGAAGCCTTCCAGGAGTCAAAAGTAAAATAATTTGATAACAAAGAAACAGGATTATCAGGATTTTCTGAAGAGGCTGAAAGTGTTGATTCAGGTACAAGATTATGCCAGCCGATTATCGCATCTTGAAACTCACCCGCTACAGCTGAAAATAAACTAATCGAATTATTTATAAAGCTCATCCTCTCACCACCTGAAAAGACCCGAAATTTCCGCCGTTCTGTAACTCATTGCCCATTGATTCCATTAAAGCTCTTACTTGTCTACCGGAAAACATAGAATCGTCATCAGCGTCAAGAGTGATTCTTATATCCTGCATCCTCTGACCTTGACCTGTTTCTCCTCCGGTCATTCCGCCTGTAGCTGAAGGCGCAGTTGCTCCGATTCCACCGCCGACACTTCCACCGCCTTGATATTTTTGTTTTCGTATGTGATTTACTGCATTCATCCCGGCGGCCATTTGAGCGCTCGCCATCGCAAACGACAAAGGAGGAGGATAAGCAGACAGAGCCTTTGAAACACCCTCATAAGTGTTAATAACAGCATTTGTCAGAGCTCCGGCTTTTTGAATTTGAAATATTTTCTTTCCTGAGCCCTGTACATTTTGAGCAAGTGTTGCAAGCTCTTTTCCCGCTTGTGCTGTTTGTCTATGCCATGACATCGCACTAAACCTTTCAGCCTCTGTCATGTGTCTTTTTCTAATTTCTAATAATTCATTCTCGTGTGCTTCAGTCATTGCAACCATCAAGGCGTTTCGTTCTTCTTGATTTGCAAAATGCCTGTCATCAATTTCAGCAAGCTCTTGCATTCTCGCCTCATGCGCCTCAATTTCAATCTCTTCTTCAGTTTTCAATCTGTCTCTGAGAGCTTGAAGTCTTTCTGCGGTGTCATCAGTACCTGCGCCACCAACCACTCCTCTACCTTCTGTTCTCGGCGCTCTTACAGGAGCTTCCATATCTTCTTCTTGCCAGATCGCCTTTAAAGCATCCGCAGCAGCCTTATTATCTGCTATACGTTTTTCGTTTTCGGCTTTGAGCTGATCTGTTGCAACCATCATTGCAGCAACTCTTATTTTTTGATCTTCTAATTCCTGACCTGTTAATTTCCCTGAAAACAAAAGAGCTTTTTCATGTTCTAATCTCATCTCCGCTCCGGCCTCAACCATAGCACCGGCAGCTCTGTCAATTGTACTTTTCCAAACGTCCCACAGTCTAATTAAAGATGCTAATACTTTAATTAAACCAGTCATTACACTTCCAAGACCCGACATGATAGTATGTAGCGCCCCGCCATCTTGAGCAGAATCGAACAAAGCATCGGCAAGAGAATTTAAGGCCGGAGTCAATTGCACTGTTAATTGTCTAAAAGCGCCCTCTCCTACAGCTCTAAGCCGTGTCATTTGATCGTTAAATCTTTCAACTTGAGCGGCTGCGTCTCTCGACATCGTTAATCCAAGAGCTTCAGCTTCAGCGGCCATGTCGGCTAATCCATCACCGCTTGAACGTATTACCCCAAGAAGTTCTTTTCCGCCTCGACCAAACAGCTCTGTTGCTAAATATGCCTGCTCTGTTCTGTCTGTAACTCCTTGCAAACTTTCAGCTAACGCATAAAAAGCCTTGTCAGGCTCCATGTCAGTTATTTCTTTAACTGAAAATCCAAGCCTATTAAGAGCCTCACCGGCATTTCCTGTGCCGGCCTGAGCTTGACCCATCCGAACTTCTAATTGTTGTAAAGCGTTGCCAAGCGTATTAACTGACGTGCCGGTTAAATTAGCAATGTGTTCAAAAGCCCCCATTGCCTCCATAGACACACCGAGTTTATCGGCCATCTTTGCGGAGGCATCTATAGCTTTGAGTTGAGCGGAGACCATTTTTGTCAGAATAGCAGCACCGGCGGCTACAGCAGCAGCGGCCACAAGAGGGCCGGTTTTAGCCAGCTTTCTCATAGAAGCAGAAAGACTTTTAGAAGCCTGATCTCCCTGTCTCCCCGCAGACTGTAAACTTTTTTCCGCATCTTTTAAGCCCTTGTTAAACTCAGAGCTGTCAGCGGTTAGTTTGACTTTTAATTCGCCTATTTCTGCCAATCTGGATCTCCAGTTTTTTCAGATCGTTTCTTGTGAACGGTCTGTTTGTTTTTAATCCGTTCTTCTGAGCGTAAACCTCCCAACAAATTTCAACTTGTGCCGGTGTCATCGCCCAAACTTCAGAAGGCTGAAAACCGTACAAAATAGCACTTGAAAAAACAATCTCATCAAGCGTTACTTCGCGTTTCCCGTTTCCTTACCCTCACTCTCCTTGCTACCTGCGTTCATAATCGATTCGAATATCTCAACTATTGTCACAAAATAGTTGTTAAACCCGTCTTTAAAAATATCCTCTGCAAATTTATCAAAGTTTATTTTTTCTTCAGGGTCAATAAGACAATATAAAATTGTCGCAATATCCTCAACTCCATAGTTCTGAGTTGCTAATCGTGAGGCTGTTTTCATAAACTTCTCTTTTAGCCTCATTTCAAGTCTTTTGAGATTTGAAAATGTCGGAGTTAAGATATATTCTTTACCTCCGACTGAAATAATACGTTCCTCCATAACCACCTCTCTTTATTTTTATGAACTTGCAGGAGTGTAAAGAATCTCTCCTGAACTTTCTAAACTGATTGAATACTGTTCAGCGTCATTATATTCAGCAGACCTTTCTACCGTAGTCAACTGAAAATTTCCTGTGAACGTATCCCCTGCATCAGAAATAATCTGATACATATCAATGCTACCAGAAATAACTCTCTCGTACGCCCTTTCCATCGAATCGTCATCGTTAAAAACTCCGCTGATAGACAACGACATATTTCTGATACCTGCATCAGCTAAAAGAGTCATCCATGGCGCTGACTGCTGACTCGTAATATCAACTGTCTCTGAATTGATTGACATTGATACTGACCGCCCGCCTGCTATTGTTTCCCAAGTTTCAGGAACTGCCGAAACAAGCGCCTGAATTAAAAAGTTTCTTCCTCTGTACATTTTCTCACCTCGCTACCATTATTTTAAATCTTTGTATTCCGTGCCGGGTCTCCCCGTCTGAATCCATTATTGAATCTGCAAAGTCAAATATTAACTCCCAACAATTCCCATCTGACAAAGTGACAGGCCATCTATGTAGAGCCACATAGATATCTTTCATCATGTTTTTAATCTCTGTCCGGCCTCTTTTCTGTGACCATGTGTGTATATTTAAAGTTCCTCTCATGCCTGTATAAGTCTGTGTATCATCTTGATTAACTGTGTCCTCTCCGATATTCACATAAGGATAAGTTGTCTTTTGAGGGACGTGATCAAAAACAGGATAAGTTAATTCAGCTGAAAGTCTCTCATAAATAGCTGTTTGAATTTCAATCGATCTTTCCATTATGCGCCCTTAACAATATATTTTTCTGCTATATCATTAAACTCTTTTAATATCGCAGGCAATTCTTCAGCAAAAGACGGATAAACAAAAGGCCTCTCTGCCATGTTTACAGTTCCGTACTCCAAAAAAGAAGAATACCCCGCACCGCTTACAAAATACCCTGTCATCCCGTCTGTTTCTAATTCAACATACATCTGACTTACTAAATATCCTGTATCTGTGTTCGGCGGATTCCCTCCAGCACTCGCTGTGTGTGTAACTCCGCCTCTTGTATAAGTCCGGCCTTTGCTCGCATGACTTTGCACTTTCTTTTTGCATCTCGTCTCAATCATTAAAAGTCCGACATTGACAGATTGCGCAAGAGCTTTCTTACCTTCGCCCTCTACATTTTGCAGTTTAACTAATAAGTCCTGCATCCCTTCCATGTCGATTTTAACTTTCAACCGCAACTCCCTCTTCTGCTGTAATTTCAATATAACGCCTTAACTCTTCTAAATCAAGTAAAGCACGGATATTAAAATAACGCCCCTGATAAACAATTCTGTCTCTCTCATCTATGTCAGTTCTATATCTGATATATATTTTATGAGTTACCGGATTTTCTAATTGCATCCCGTATAATCTTTCATTTCCGGACATCGTCTTAAACCATGCCCAGGCTGTTCCTATTTCGGACCATGTAGTTTCAAAACCGCCAGCGCCATCAGGAATTTCAGAGGCTCGCTCAATAGATATTAACCGCCTCATTTTTCCAATCGGTATATCACAACATCTCACAGAAACACCCTCACAAATGGCTTTAACATATCAGCAGCACCGGAGTTAACAAGAGCCTCTGATGAATCGCAGTCGCCCCTTCTTTCGTACATATACGCCGCTGTTTTTAAAATTGCAATATTTATCCCGCCTTCGGTAAAAGGAGTTGTTGTGTATTGACATTCTATATATTCACCTGTTGAAAGCTGTCTGTACCGTGTAGGTATAGACAAGTCACCCTCGATATTATAATTGTAATTCGTTATCGCTGTTGCTATTCCGTTTCTGTCTACATAATTTAAAGCTGTAATTTCATCAATCCACGGAAAAGGCAGAACTAAAATATTATTTAATTTGCCCTGCCATGTTTTTCGATACTCACAGGGAACCACTGACCGACCAATATGGTTCTGTACTGCATCGTTCGAAGCGTCAATTAAAAGCTGTATCATTTCCGGCATTTCATCTGTTAAGTCAATCCTCAACCATGAAGCTAACATTTCAGGAGTTACAATAGACGGTCCTCTAACCGATCTTTTAGTTGTTGTTATCATCGCTTTAATTTGATTATTCATTTCTTGCCTCTATAAGTTTTCTTATTTCTCAAACAGAAAACTGTTATTCCAAGCTCTGCCATCGCTTCAGACAGTTTCGGAGTTGACTCTATAAATTTTCCTATCCCTGCTTTTTTACAAGCATTAACTTTATCAGCCGCTGCATATTTTTTAATATTCTTTTTATCTGATCTCTGAGTCATTGACAAAGTTTCGTATTCTATACCGTGCTTTTTTAACCATGCATCTGTTATGTCTCTGTATTTTTCGTGTCTCGATGTCGCAATCAAAGGCACTTTTCGCAAAGGCTTATAAAGCAACGGAGCTTTTTTGATAAACTCAATGTAATCCTGTGTCTTATCATACTCAGGACATAGAACCCCGTCTATATCATACCCCCACCTCTGAGAACTGAAAACCTCCCATTCAAACGCTCGCCCCTTTTCTAATTCAACTATTGAATTTATATAATCAGGTAAAGTTGAACGTCCGTATATAACAGCATAAGTATATTTATCACCATACTTATCATAGTATTCTTTCATTGTCTTTCCGGTGTTTCCTGAGTCATCAAGAATTAAATATCTTCCGTTTTCATTTAATTCATCTTCAGAAATTACAGGGCACCCAGTAATCGCAGAATACATCAAAGCCGACATCTGACCAAAGCGGGGAATACCGAAAACACCGTCGAACTCTCCCAACCGCCGGAGTTTTATTATGTCAGATGATAATTGCTCGTATGTCACCATGCAACAACTCCCAAATTTATTTTTCCATGATCGTGACCCCGTGGCCTTTCTCTGTTTCTTTTCACTCCCGTAAATCCTGCTTTCTTCAAACAAGAAACAAGATATTCGTAATTATAACAGGCTTTATGATGTGGCCCGTGACCAAGAGCAAAAACTCTACCGTTA
>OBJA01001834.1_pt1 | contig 13509 bp, 10 predicted proteins | sample 1519751 | NCBI WGS metagenome assembly OBJA01 (sample SAMEA3881238, study PRJEB22517) | soil metagenome | biome: lake sediment; feature: soda lake sediment; material: sediment, water from around vicinity | place: India | collected 2013-12-23 | depth 3 m | reverse complement strand
AGCAGGAATTCGCAGTGTACCAACAGTCGTTTTATACAAAGACGGAGAAGAAGTTGATCGTACTAGTGGTTACCAACCAAAAGAAAAAATTCAAGCATGGTTGAACCAATTTAAATAATTAAAGCACGCGAGTGCTTTTTTTATTACCAAAAAAATAGTATAATAACTATGGTGATATCATGGATGGTTTTCTACTTGTTAATAAGCCGATTGGGATGACTTCGCATGATGTCGTCTATAAAGTCAAAAAAAGATTAAATATAGAGAAAATAGGACATACAGGAACACTTGATCCTTTTGCTAGTGGCTTGCTTGTTTTATGTTTAGGTAAAGCGACGAAACTTCAATCGCTTTTTTTAAACCTTGATAAGACATATGAAGGAACGATTAACTTTGGAACACATTATGATACGTATGATTACACAGGTCATGTGATTAAGAGTCATGATAAAGTGATTGATGAACAAGATTTAAAACAAGCATTAACTCAAATGACAAAAACATATTTTCAATATCCCCCAATGTTTTCAGCGAGAAAACATGAAGGAAGAAAATTATACGATTTAGCTAGACAAGGAAAAACCGTTGAAGTTGAACCAAGAGAGGTTCATATTTATACTTTTAAAATGGTTTCAAAACTCGATAATCAAACGTTTGATTTTATTGCAAACGTATCAAAAGGCACTTATATTAGAAGTTTAGCTGTTGATTTAGCTGAGTTACTTCACACATATGCTCACTTAACAAGGCTTACTCGAACGATGATTGGTCCATATCATCTCGATCAAGCAAAAAAACATGAAGATATTCATCTGAATGACTTAATAACATTAGACAGCTACTTTAAAGATTATCCTGTGATTGTACTTTCTGATTATTTTTGTAAACTTGTAAAAAACGGCGTTTACTTAGACGAAAGACAAACAACGATCAATCGAGACTTTATTGTTAAAGATGAAAATGGTAACATGGTTGCCTATTATCAAGTTGTAAAAGAAAACATATACAAACCAGTACTTATATTTTAGGAGCACATATGAAGATAATAATTGATCAATACCAAAATATAAAAAATGATGAACCGATAACGCTGACGATGGGTAATTTCGATGGACTTCATCTAGGCCATCAGCAATTAATCGAACGTGTTTTATCATACAAGGATACTAAACATGCGATTTTAACTTTTGACCCTCATCCATCAAGTGTTTTAAGAAAACAACCATTTCGTACGTTAACTCAAAATACAGATAAGATAGAATTGTTTTCTCGTTTTGCACTGGATTATGCATTTATTGTAGAGTTTAATCTTGCTTTTTCTCATTTATCAGTTGATCAATTCATCCAATTTTTAAAAGATCTATCGGTTGTTAGGTTAGTTATTGGAAGAGATGCAAGATTTGGTTATCGTGGAGAAGGAACAGTCGAACACTTAAAAAAATACTTTATGATTGATGTACTTGATGATATGCTTTATAACAACACACGTGTATCAACAACATATATTAAAGATTTTTTATCCATGGGTGATCTAGGTTCAGCAAGAAAGCTTTTGCATAGGCATTATCATATAAAAGGAACCATTGTTCATGGTAATAAAGTTGGTCATAAACTTGGGTTTCCTACTGCTAATGTTGATTATGGACAATACTTTCTTCCCAAATCAGGTGTGTATTATGTGCGTATATTAGTTGATGATGTTTGGCATCATGCGATGGCAAATATCGGAAATAATCCAACTATCAATTATAGTTTTGAGAAGAGACTTGAAGTTTATATACTTAATTTTGACCAAAATATCTATGGTCAAAAAGTTGAAATTGCATTTTTTCACTATTTGCGACAAGAACTCAAATTTAAAAATAAAAAAGAACTTATTGAGCAACTAAAAAAAGACGAAGAAGCAGTCAGAAAACTAACAACTTAAAAAAAATATGTTATAATATCGATATGAGGTGGTTAAATGAAACTTATTCTAGCGATTGTATCAAATGATGATGCAAACAAAGTTCAAAAAGCATTAGTTAAAGACCGTTTTTTCTCTACGAGACTAGCAACAACAGGTGGATTTTTGCGTGCTGGTAACGTTACGTTTCTTATTGGTGTAAATGATGAAAAAGTACCTCAAGCTTTAGAAATCATTGAAGCTCATAGTAAAAAAAGAACAAAATTAGTTCCAAATACTATAGTTAATGAATTTGGATCATTTTCTGCTCTACCTATTGAAGTAGAGGTTGGTGGAGCAACTGTGTTTGTTGTCAATGTTGATCAATTTGTTAAAATTTAGTTGCAATTATTAAAAAAAATGTTACAATAAAAAAGGCGATAACAAGGAATAGGGAATGCCAACCCATTCTTTAGTTAATCGAGAAAGGAAATAAGACATGGCACTTTCAAAAGAAAAGAAGAATGAAATCATCAAAGCGTATGCAACAAAAGAAGGAGATACAGGTTCTCCTGAAGTTCAAATCGCTGTATTATCTGCGGAAATTACAGAATTGAACAATCACTTGCAAACACACATTCATGACTTTCATTCACGTCGCGGTCTTTATATGAAGATTGGACAAAGACGTCGCTTATTAACTTATTTACGTAACAAAGACGTAAATCGTTATCAAGTACTTATTGAAAAATTAGGATTACGTCGATAAAAAAGATTGCAAACGCAATCTTTTTTTTATCTTTGGAATAACTGAGTCAAGATTTGAACTAATGATTTAGATGTTCGATAACTATAAATAACTTCACGTGCTATATAAGGTCTTGCAGTAATCATACCATCTAAACCATAACCCATAATACGCTCCATATCATGTGGTTCTGATACAGTCCATGCATATACTTTTTTACCTTTGGATTGTAAATCTTTAATGATACCTAAGTTGTTTAAAACAAAACGTTGTTCTAGACCATAATAATCAATGACGTCATCTAAAATGAGTTGACCTTGATCACCATAAAAACTTGATAATAGTAAAAGGGTTTTGATTTCAGGGTTTAATGCTTTGATTCTAACAAGTTGAGCTCTACTCTTTGATAAGACAACTGCATGTTCTACCATATCAAAGATCTCAAGTGTTTGAACGAGTTGTTGATCCATGATAGAACTATTTGTTTTAACATCGATAAATACGCGAACACGTTTATCAATTAAGTCTAAACTCTCTATAAGAGTAGGAATTTTTTCTCCTTCAAATTCAGCTGAAAACCAAGATCCAGCATCTAGATTGGCAATATCCGCATAATTAAGAGAATCAAGTCTCGTGTTAGTCGTTAAATTGGTTGTTCTTCTTAATGTATAATCGTGCATGAGTACGATAACATTATCTCTCGTTAATTGCACATCAAATTCAACAATATCTGCGCCTTGTTCAATTGCTAATTCAATCGATGCTAATGTGTTTTCAGGTGCATCTTTAGATGCTCCACGATGAGCTACAATCTCTGGATAACTAAAAATTTCTGCATAATCAGAAGGATCTAGAATTGCTGAAAATATCGTTGTAATGTTTAAACCAAATAGTAAGATTAATGTTAAAATACTACCTAATTTAATCCATTTCAAATTATACTGGTTAGATGTCAATTTTTGATTAGAACTTGTTCTAAAAACATATCCATGTTTTTCTTTATAGTCATAATACCATGTCGAAATTAAACTGAAGTTGATAGGTACTAAAATAAGTGTTGCGACAAGACCAATGAATGAATAAGTTGAATATAATATCGTAAGCAAAAATCCTAAAACATATTCTTGACCTTGTGTGATGGTTATGAAAACACCAATCAGTAAGATGATGATGAAATAAATCAGATATAATGCTACATTGACAACACCATTAACCCATAAAAATTCACCAATCATTTTCAATCTTTTCTTTTTTAAAATAATGCGACTTTCACGATACGCATCCTTAAAGTTTTTTTTCTCTATTGTAAATAGATGAATCGAAAAAATAGTTTCTATGAAGATAATAAATGAGCAAAAAATAAGTACATAGAATGCAATTGTGAAACCAGGAAATGATTGCAGTTGAGCAATTAAATAAGGTGGTATGGCTATCGTTGATGAGACACCTACAAGATTAATAGACTGAATGATTAACAAAAAGAAAAAAGAAGGAACAATGATGAAAACATGATATCTCATAAATGTTTTTGCAACTCTACGAATACCAAGAAACATAAAGTTTTTTAATGATACATGTTCTTTTCTAAACCCAAGATCAAAAAGAAGCGCCAGAAAAGTCAATTCAATAACGATATAGATGCTTAATATGATAAGTAAAACGATACCTAAGATAATCGTGGAAGGTAGAAATAAAAAATCAATTAAAAGATTATTTGTAATAAAACGATGTCCAGATAAACGAATGGCTAGATGAAAAATGATACGCATCAATGGGTAAATTAAAAATATACCAAAAAGGCGATATAACACTTCAAAAAAAAGAAGTGGCTTTAAATTATATGCTAATGAATGAAATACATTTTTTAGTGGTTTTATAAGCACAATAATCACACCTTTCACTCATATTATAGCACAAATATTGAAGTAACATTTAGTTTAATAAACCGTCATTAGTCAAAAAAAAAGCATATAGATGCCTGAAAAAAATATATTTTTCTCAATTAAAATGGATAATCATCTTTTTCTTTGAAAAAAATAAAATTGTGGTATAATAGGTAAGGTTAAAGATAAGAAAAAAGACATATAAAATGAAGGAGATTTTATATTATGCAAAAAAAGATTTATGAAACAACGCTAGGCGGTAGAGTGCTTCGTGTTGAAATCGGAGAAGTAGCTAAACAAGCAGCAGGAGCTGCAATGGTTACTTATGGTGACTCTACAGTACTAAGTGTTGTGACAGCAAAAAATGAAGCTTCAACTCAAGACTTCTTTCCATTAATGGTTATATATCAAGAGAAGCTTTATGCAGCAGGAAAAATCCCTGGAGGGTTTCTAAGAAGAGAAGGTAGACCTTCTGAACATGAGACATTAACATCTCGCTTGATTGATAGACCACTACGCCCTTTATTTCCTGAAGGATTTAAAAACGAAGTTCAAATTATCAATACAGTTTTATCAGCTGACCCTCAATGTTCAACTGAAATGGCAGCATTATTAGGATCATCTATTGTATTAGGCATATCAAACATTCCATTTAATGGACCTGTATCAGGCGTACATATCGGAAGAATTAACGGTGAGTTCGTCATTAATCCTACACCAGAACAATTAGTTGAATCAGACATTGACTTAGTTGTTGCTGGAACGAAAGATGCGATTAACATGGTTGAAGCAGGCGCTAAACAAGTTAAAGAAGAAGACATGTTAAAAGCTATCTTATATGCACATGATATTATAAAAGAGTTATCAGATTTCCAAATGAAGATCTATCAAGATTTTAACACAGAAAAAATGGAATTTGATGACTTTAAAGTTGATGAAGAACTTAAAAAAGCTGTTTATGATTTTGCATATGATAACATGATCAAAGCAGTTTCAATTTACGATAAACTTGAAAGATATCAAGCTATCGATAAGATTACAGATGAAACACTTGAATATTTTGCTAAAACGTCGTTTTTCAATGATATTGAAGGTGTTAAAGTATTTGATCAAAAAGCTCATGATGAGTTTTTAAAACAAGTAAAAAAAGTCGTTGAAGGTATTGTTACCTTAGAGACAAGAAGACTTATTACACAAGACAAAGTGCGTCCAGATGGACGTAAAGTCGATGAAATTAGACCTTTAGCATCACGTGTTGATGTTTTGCCAAGAACACATGGTTCAGCACTTTTCACACGCGGCCAAACACAAGCTTTAGGTGTCGTTACTTTAGGTTCTCTTGGAGAAAATCAAATTATTGATGGACTTGGACTTGAAGATACAAAACGTTTTATGCTTCATTATAACTTTCCACCATTTTCTGTTGGCGAAACTGGACGTTATGGATTTGTAGGAAGAAGAGAAGTTGGCCACGGTGCACTTGGTGAACGCGCATTACTTCAAGTATTACCTAATGAAGAAGAATTTCCATATTCAATTCGTATTGTCTCTGAAATATTGGAGTCAAATGGTTCATCATCACAAGCAACTATTTGTGCAGGAACATTAGCTTTAATGGCTGCAGGTGTGCCTATTAAAGCACCAGTTGCAGGTATTGCTATGGGTCTGATAAAAGAAGGAGACTTCTACACGATCTTATCTGATATTCAAGGTATGGAAGACCATGAAGGAGATATGGACTTTAAAGTTGCAGGTACTAAAGATGGTATTACTGCACTTCAAATGGATATTAAGATTTCAGGTATTACTGAAGATATTTTAAAAGAAGCACTCGAACAAGCACGTATCGGTAGATTACACATTTTAGATCATATGCTTGAAACCATTCCTGTTGTTCGTGATGATTTATCTAAATATGCACCTAAAGTTATGATGATTCGTATCAATCCTGATAAGATAAGAGATGTCATTGGTGCAGGTGGAAAGATTATTACTCAAATTATTGAAGATTTCAATAATGTAAAGATTGACATTGAACAAGATGGTCGTGTCTTCTTGATGCATCAAGAAACAAAATGGATCAAATTAGCAGCGGAAAAAATTGAAGCACTTGTTAAGGAAGCCAAAGTTGGTGAAATCTATGAAGGTAAAGTAACACGTGTTGAAAAATTTGGATGTTTTGTTGAACTATGGCCAGGTGCTGAAGGATTAGTTCATATTTCTAGACTTGCAAAAGAAAGAGTAGAAAAAGTAGAAGATATTGTTAAACTCGGTGATATCATTCTTGTGAAATGTATCGGTATTGATGAAAAAGGACGCATTGATTTATCTAGAAAAGATGCGCTAAGCTCAAAATAATTCATAGAAGAGGCTTGTTAATCCAAGCTTCTTTTTTTTTATGAATCTCTTTATAAAGCAATTGATAAAGGTGTGATGATGTCTAAAGGTTGAGAAAAACATTAAAAAATGGTAAAATTAAATAAAAAAGAGGAGTACGATATGAAAGTAGAATTAAGAAACGAGAAACTATCCCATTTAAGAAAAGAAAACTATGTGCCAGGAGTCATGTATGGCAAATCAGTTGAATCAACGAATATTAAAGTTGAGAAACAAGAATTATTAGATGCGCTTGCAAATTACGGCAAGAATATGACATTTAAAATTAGACTTGATGGTAAATATCATCACGTGTATATTAAAAATGTTCAATCACGCGTATTAAAGCCAAGTGAAATACTTCATTTTGATTTACACCGCGTAACTGCAAAAGAATCCATTACATCACAAATTCCAATTGAATTAACCGGACAAGAAAAATTTTATAATCAAAGTGTTTATGTTGATTTATTGATGAATGAAGTGACTGCTGAATATATACCTGGACAAGGACAATCTTCTATTGTAATTGATGTTTCAAATTTAGAATTAGGCGACCAAGTTTTAATCAAAGATTTAGAGACAAATGATAAGCTTAAGATTAAAGCGAATCCTGATGAAGTTGTTGTTTCAGTTAAAGAAAGAAAAGTGGTTGAAGAATCAGTAGAAGATACTCAAATTGAATTTGCTGAAGAAGAAAATAGTGAAATGACCGAGGAGACTAAAGAAATCTAAATTTGATTGTCATATTTAGATTTATATGATATAATTTTTTTGCTATCAATAGAAGGTGATCGAGCCAATGATATTGGTTAGGAAAGTCCATACTAGCACATCCTGAGATGGATGTAGTGATTGTGCCTAAGGAAAACATAACTTAGGGTACGAGTAATCGTAACGGCGATTGATGATCTAAGGGAAACTATGATCTAGACGTAATGTGCCACAGTGACGAATTATTTGGAAACAAGTAAGTGAAACGCGGTAAACCCCTCAAGCTAGCAACCCAAATTTGGTAGGGGCACGTATAGCGATGAATCAAAATCAATATACGCTACGATGTAGAGATAAATGATCACACTCGAAAGAGAACAGAACATGGCTTATGCATATTGAGGCATAAAAAAAGTCCTAAGACTAGGACTTTTTTTAATGTGTTATGTTTAAAAAATGATGCCCAAAGCTCTAAGTATGATAAAAATAATATAAGAGACATAAAGTCCAAATAATATCCAGCCTTCAACTTTCGATATGTTACTGCGTGTAAATGAGAAGATGACAACAATCAATGTAATACCAATGAGCAATATGATGTCCATTAATACATCGGAATTCATTTTTAGTGGTGTAATCAAACCCGCGACACCAACGATTAAAAGGGTATTAAAAACATTAGAACCAACAACATTACCTAAAGCAATTTCATTCTCACCTTTTTTAGCTGCAAGTACGGATGTAACTAATTCAGGTAATGATGTGCCTAAGGCAACAACACTAAGTCCTACCAATGTGGTTGCTTTTGAAGGACTCATAAAGCTTTTTAAAATCTCGTTTGCAATAAATTCTGCACCACTTGTTACTAGAGCTCCACCTATCGTAACACCAGCTAATCCAATAATTAATAATATAATCGCTTTTTTTAGCTCTAATACCTTGATTTCTTCTTCAGCAACATGATCGTTTGGAGATTTAAACATTAAATACATATATAATGCAAAAAATAACAGTAGAATAAGTGCTTCCCACCAAAAAATCGCTTTATCATAAAAAACGAAAGCAAAAATACCAATCAAAACAGTTGTTAAAATTAGAAATGGGAATTCTTGTTTACGCATCGATTTTTTTACAACAATTGGCATCATGACAGCACTCAAACCTAAGATAAGCGTTAGATTAGCAATGTTTGATCCAATAACGTTGCCCATTGCAATATCAGCAGTCGCGCCAGCTTGTTTAGCAGAAATCGATGCAGCAACAGATACAGCAAGCTCCGGTAAACTTGTTCCAAATGCAACCAATGTTAATCCAATTACTAAAGGAGAAACATTGAACTTTCGAGCGATTGAACTAGATGATATGATGAAAAAGTCTGCTCCTTTAATTAAAAAGACGAAACCAAAAATCAAAAATGCAATGTTAAGTAAAATGTCTAGGTTCATATGTACTCCTTCTATGATATGATTTATAAAAAAAACCATCAAGACTAAAAAGTCTTGAAGGTCTCGTTACAAGCTAAGCTTGAAATGAACCGGGCAAATATGCCGTACTGACGACTCATTTAGGGAAACTACTCCCCTTCATATCTATATTTTAGCACACCCATATTTACTAATCAAGGTATTAATAAATAAAGATAATAATTAGCGTTACTAGGGTAAAATATTGACTTTCTGTGATAAAAAGTGTATCATATATCTATCACTAAAGTGATGGAGGAATTAATTACAACAATGGAAGATAGCAGTAGTAGGATCGAAGATCCCATATACCCGTATAAACAAGACAACCATATTGCCCCTTTTTTTGGTGTCTTTTTTTGTTATGAAAAGGGGGTTGTATTATGTTAATACCTATCATGAGTATGATTGTTTTAATCATCATGTCAGCTTTTTTTCAGGCAGCTGAAGTGGCAATAGTCGCCATCAGTGATAATAAAGTCAATGCAGATGCAGATAAAGGACATAAAGCTGCACTTAAAATTAAGAAATTTAATGTAGATTCACGTACATATCTAACAGCAATACATGTTATTGTTACATTAATTGCTTTAGTTAATGGAGCAATTGCTCTTGATGCATTTAAACAAGACGTTATACAATGGGTTAATTTAGAAAGTAATCTTATAGAACCTATAGTGATTGTCATTATAGCCCTCATATTACTTGTCTTTCATGTTGTTTTTGGACAACTTATACCGAAACGATTAGGTAATAAATATCCGGAAAGCATCGCATATCGTACCATTGGATTTGTTGCTTTTATTACGCGATTATTGAAACCTATTTTAAGCGTGTTATATTTCTTATCTAACATCATTGGACGCCTGTTTGGTCTTGATCCTAGTGATCAAGAGCGTAGGATGACAGAAGAAGAAATTAGAACAATTGTTGAAGCGAGTTCAAAAACGGGTAATATTGAAGAAGATGAAAGTGAAATGATTCAAAATATCTTTGATTTCTCTGATACAACTGTTGATGAAATCATGACACATCGAACAGAAATATCAGCACTTGATGTTAAATCTACACGTTCACAAGTCGTTGATTATATTAAATCAGAACAATACACACGTTTTCCTGTTTATGAAGGTAGTGTCGATCATATCATTGGAACGTTGCATGTTAAAGATTTACTTAAATATTTAGATAATCCGGAAGAAAAATTTACACTTAAAACTATGCTTAGAGAACCTTACTTTATTCCTGAATCGAAAAAGACAAGTGATTTGTTTAAAGATATGCAAAAGCAAAAAAATCATATTGCAATTGTTTTAGATGAATATGGTGGAACAGCAGGAATTGTAACGATAGAAGATTTGATTGAAGAAATCGTGGGTAATATTCAAGATGAATATGATGTGGAAGAAGAAGAAATTAAAATCATTGATGATCAAACATTTGAAATCGATGGTTTAATTAATATTTCAGATATTGAAGATGTCATTCATGCAAACTTACCTGTTGATGAATATGATACATTGTCAGGATTTATTTTAGGGCAATTAGGTCGTTTTCCTGAAGAAGACGAAAAAATAGTAATCGTTTATGAAGACTTTAAATTTGAAGTTTTAGGGACTGATGATAAAATTATTACAAAAGTAAAAGTCACTAAACCTGAATTAATATTAGATGATGATGAGGATTAGAGTGATTAATCATGAATAATGATGTTTTAATATCAATGTTAATCTTAGCTTTTCTTCTTTTGCTATCTTCGTTTTTTTCTGCAACAGAGACTGCTTTTTCTTCTTCAAATCCAATTAAGTTAAAGCATTTAGTGAATGAAGGACATAAAAGGGCTCAAAAGACACTTGATTTAACTGAAAATTTTGAAAAGTTGATTACAACTATCTTGATCGGAAACAATATCGTTAATATAGCATCAGCCTCGATAGCTACAGTACTTTTTGTTAAGTATTGGCCAAATTCTGGCGTAACGATTTCAACTGCTGTGATGACAACGCTTGTTTTAATTTTTGGTGAAATCACACCAAAAAGTATTGCGAAAAAAGTGCCTGAGAAATTTGCTATTGCAGTTACACCGATCATTATCTTTTTTTCATGGGTTCTCTACCCTTTAAGTATTGTATTTGGATTTATTCAAAAAATAATGAATAAATTGTTTAAATTCGAAAATGAGACAACGATTTCCGAGGAAGAACTTTTAACTTATGTATCAGAAGTTCAACTCGAAGGTGGTATTAATGAGAATGAAGGTGAACTGATAAGGAGTGTCATCGATTTTGATGATTTAAAAGTAGAAGAAATATTTACGCCACGTGTCAATGTGGTAGCTATATCAGAAAAAGATGATCATAAAAAAATCACACAAGCATTTAGACAATCAGGATACTCAAGATTACCGGTATACGATACATCAATTGATCATATTACAGGCATCATCAACCATAAAGACTTTTATAACTTGGTTTTGCTAGAAAAACAACCTTTAGATTCAATCATCAAATCTCCAGTTTTTGTAACAGAGTATATGAAGGTTTCAAATCTACTTGATTTGCTTAAAGAAAATAAAGCACACATGGCCATTGTAAAAGATGAGTTTGGTGGTACATTAGGTATAGTTACGATGGAAGACATTTTAGAAGAACTCGTTGGTGATATATGGGATGAACATGATGAGATTATCGAACAATTTGTTCAAGTAAGTGAACACAAGTATAAAGTAAAGGGAAATGCTGATTTAGAGGATATATTCGAAAAACTTGAAATAAATGATGATGTTCCTGACTTTGCGACAGTTAATGGGTGGGTACTTGATCAACTAGGAAGAATCGGTCAGATTAATGATGAGTTTCGATATAATCATTTGCATGTAAAAGTCATTAGCGCAGATACAAAAAAAGTTCTTGAAGTTGAGATAGAAAAAAGAGAAGTTGATAATAATATCGAAGATTAAAACATACTGCCAAGTATGTTTTTTTATTTATCATGCTGAGTGATTATAAAAAAAGAGACCAAATGGTCTCTTTAGTTAAATCAATTGTTGTTATTCAGCGTTATTATACGCTCTTTGAGCAACTTCGTAGTAATCAACGAAGTCTGTCATTGTAGCACCAGTAACGATGTCACCAATTTTCCAGAATCCTTCAGTATTCTTAACAATTGTAGAAAGTTCAGCATCCATACTTGTACCGATAATTCCTTCGATAAATTCAGCCATGTTACCTAACCATCCTAATTGAGGGTCTTGAACTCTCCAATATGGAGCTTCTGATTTTTTCATAGAAACTTTAGCACTTGCATCTCCGCAAGGAAGATTAGTTGGGTTACCATTTGCATCTGATACAAAGAATAATCCTGCTTCAACTGCTTCTACATATGCTTTAGCATTTGCTTCTTCTTGAACCCAAATTTCAATATCTGAAATACCTTCTGCAGCATAAGTAATTGTTGAACCTTCAACAGTTCCTTGGAATAATACGCCATTAATAACGATATACTCTGAATAGTAATTTGTTCCTCTAGAAGTAACAACTTCAAGAATTCCTTCTGGAAGTGGAGCAGCAACTGCATTAGCATGAGCTCTTTGAGCAACTTCGTAGTAGTCAACAAAGTCTGTCATTGTAGCACCAGTAATGATGTCACCAATTGCCCAGAATCCTTCAGTATTTTTGACGATATTTTCTAGATCAGCATCTAATTTAGTACCAATAATTGCTTCATTGAAAGCAGCAATGTTACCTAACCATCCTAATTGAGGGTCTTGAACTCTCCAATATGGAGCTTCTGATTTTTTCATAGAAACTTTAGCACTTGCATCTCCGCAAGGAAGATTAGTTGGGTTACCATTTGCATCTGATACAAAGAATAATCCTGCTTCAACTGCTTCTACATATGCTTTAGCATTTGCTTCTTCTTGAACCCAAACTTCGATATCTGAAATACCTTCTGCAGCATAAGTAATTGTCGAACCTTCAACAGTTCCTTGGAATAATACACCATCAATTACGATATATTCTGAATAATAGTTGGTTCCTCTTGAAGTAGTGACTTCAAGAATTCCTTCTGGAGTTGGAGCAGCAACTGCATTAGCATGAGCTCTTTGAGCAACTTCGTAGTAATCAACGAAGTCTGACAATGTAGCACCAGTAACGATGTCACCAATTGTCCAGAATCCTTCAGTATTTTTAACGATATTTTCTAGATCGGCATCTAATTTAGTACCAATAAATGCCTCTTCCATAGCAGCAACATTACCCTTCCAACCAAGTGGATAGTTTGTGCCACTCCAATATGTTGTTTCTGATTTTTTCATTGATTGTTTAGCTGATGCATCTGCCATTTGATAAGAACTTGGCCAACCATCAGGTCTAGCAATATAAACATTACCAGAATCAACAGCATCAGCATAACGCTTAGCATTTGCTTCATCTTGTA
>OBJA01001833.1_pt1 | contig 13511 bp, 7 predicted proteins | sample 1519751 | NCBI WGS metagenome assembly OBJA01 (sample SAMEA3881238, study PRJEB22517) | soil metagenome | biome: lake sediment; feature: soda lake sediment; material: sediment, water from around vicinity | place: India | collected 2013-12-23 | depth 3 m | reverse complement strand
CTGAGTTCCTTTGCAAGACTTTCACAATACTCCATAACATCACCGGCACTACTTTCATCATGAACAATAGGCAGAATCGCAATGTGTGCTGGAGCAAGTCTCGGAGGAACGATTAACCCATCATCATCTCCATGAGTCATGATCAGCCCGCCAATCAGCCGTGTTGAAACCCCCCATGAAGTAGTCCATGCGAACTCTTCCTTCCCATTTGCATCGAGAAATTTAATCTCCGAGGCTTTTGCAAAATTCTGCCCCAGGAAATGGGATGTCCCGGCCTGCAATGCTTTGCGGTCCTGCATCATGGACTCGATGCAGTAGGTAGAGAGGGCACCGGGGAATCGTTCACATTCAGTTTTCTCACCTTTGATTACCGGCATTGCCATGTAGTTTTCGGCAAAATCTGCATACACATCAAGCATTTTCATGGTTTCTTCCCGCGCCTCTTCTGCAGTAGCATGAGCAGTATGTCCTTCCTGCCAAAGAAACTCTGCAGTACGGAGAAACATACGGGTTCTCATCTCCCATCTGACAACATTTGCCCACTGATTTATCAATAAGGGCAAATCACGATATGATTGAACCCATTTGGAAAACATGGCACCGATAATGGTTTCCGATGTGGGGCGAACAATCAACGGTTCTTCCAGTTCACCTGCAGGAACCAGTTTTCCCTCCGGGCCGGCTTCCAGGCGATGGTGGGTGACGACTGCACATTCTTTTGCAAACCCCTCCACGTGTTCAGCCTCTTTTTCCAGAAAACTTTTTGGAATAAAGAGTGGAAAATAGGCGTTTTTATGCCCCGTATCCTTGAACATACCATCGAGGACACGCTGAATATTCTCCCACAGACTGTATCCCCAGGGTTTAATGACCATACAACCCCGTACCGGTGAATTTTCTGCCAGATCCGCAGCCTTAATCACCTGCTGGTACCACTCCGGGTAGTCTTCAGTTCTCGTTGGTGAAATTGCCGTCCTGCACTTCTGTTGCGCCATGATGATTCCTTTTATCAATGATGAAACAGCCGTATTCCGCTGAATGCCATAACCATGCCATACTCATTACACGCTTCTATCACGATATCGTCCCGCACCGACCCTCCTGGCTGCACGATGTACTTTACCCCGCTTTGCTGGGCGCGATCAATACTGTCTCTAAACGGAAAAAATGCATCCGAACCAAGCGAAATATCATGCATGAGATTGAGCCACTCCCGTTTCTCCTCCAACGACATCCGCTCAGGCGACGTGAGGAAGTTATGTTGCCAGGTATACTGTTCTGCCGGTGAGAGATTATCCTCAAGAAACTGATCGATTGCATTGTCTCGATCTGGACGTCCGATTTTTTCCTTGAAATGCAACCCCAGAACAAGAGGGTGCTGCCTCAGAAACCATCGATCAGCTTTCGTTGCAGCAAGTCTGGTGCAATGGATTCTTGATTGCTGCCCGGCTCCAACCCCGATGACCTGACCTCCATAGGCAAAACAAACGGAATTGGACTGAGTGTATTTAAGCGTGATCTGTGCAATCAGTAGATCCCGAATCGCCTCATCAGAAATGGTTTTGTTTTCTGTAACCCTGTTTTTAAGAGTTTCACTTGTAATGTCGATTGAATTTCGCCGCTGCTCAAAACAGATCCCCATGATTTCCCGAGTTTCCATCTCCGGGCCGCTAAAGGAAGGATCGATCTCTATGACAGCATACCCTCCCCTTTTCTTCTCCTTGAGGATATCCAATACCCCCGGTTCAAAACCAGGTGCGATAACACCATCTGAGACTTCCCGTTTGAGCAGTTTTGCAGCTGCAATATCGAGGGGCTCACTAAAAGCAGCCCAATCCCCAAAACTTGAAACTCTGTCTGCACCGCGTGCACGAGCATATGCAATTGCCAAAGGAGATAACTCAGTGTCTTCAACGAAATAGGCCTTTTTTAACTCTTTTGTGAGCGGTACTGCCACGGCAGCACCAGCAGGGCTGACATGCTTAAATGATGCAGCCGAAGGAAGCCGAAGTATTTTTTGCAATTCCCGTACTAACTGCCAGGCATTCAGTGCATCCAGGAAATTGATATATCCGGGACTTCCATTTAACACCCTTAAAGGCAGTGCCCTGCCTTGCATAAATACCCGTGCCGGTGATTGATGAGGATTTGTCCCGTATCGAAGTTGTAGTTCGTTCACCATGACTCCTTACCTTTATCAAAAATTGGATAACCCTGAAAAGTTCAACGTAGAGAAATAATCATCGACGGTTTCAGCTCGCCGGATCTGAATGACCTCTCCATTTTCCCGTAATAATAACTCTGCAGAACGCAATTTACCATTGTAATTGAATCCCATTGCATGCCCGTGTGCTCCCGTATCATGCATAACAACTATATCCCCCACCTCCAGTCTTGGAAGCATACGGTCGATCGCAAATTTATCATTATTTTCACACAATGACCCGGTTACATCATACTTTTCTGCCAGCGGCTGATTTTCCTTACCCAGCACGGTGATATGATGATAGGCTCCATAAAGAGCAGGGCGCATGAGATTTGACATACAAGAGTCGAGGCCGGCATATTTTTTATATGTTTCTTTTATATGAATGACTCTTGAAACGAGGTATCCAAAAGGTCCTGTTATCATTCTTCCGCACTCAAGATAAATTCGTAGCGGATGCAGACCAGCAGGCACGATATGGTGCTCATAAGCATTGCGCACTCCATCTGCTACCTTTCTGATCGGAACCGGTTCCTGCCCGGGGCGGTAAGGGATGCCGATTCCACCACCAAGGTTAACAAATTCAAGACGAATGCCGAGAGTTTTGAAAATATCAACAGCCAATTCAAACAGCATGATGGCAGTGTCTATAAAATACTGCGGATTGAGCTCATTTGATGCAACCATGGTGTGAAGCCCAAAGCGACTCACCCCTTTTTCTTTCAGTATCCGGTATCCTTCGAACATTTGATCACGAGTAAATCCATACTTGGCCTCCTGAGGATTCCCGATAATCGCATTTCCCGATCGCAATGGTCCGGGATTGTACCGCAAACAGATGAGTTCAGGAATCCCGGCGTACTGCTCAAGACAGGGAATATGAGTGATGTCATCCAGGTTGATAATAGCATTTAGCTCACGAGCTTTTTTGAATTCTTCACCTGGAGTATCATTAGAAGTAAACATGATGTTTTCACCAGTAATTCCGCACCTTTCTGCAAGGAGCAACTCAGGAAGAGAACTGCAATCTGCACCAATTCCTTCGTGTTGTAAAATTTTCATCACATAAGGATTAGGATTTGCTTTTACAGCAAAATATTCTTTGAAGTTTTTTGTCCATGAAAAAGCGTCCAGTAAATTACGGGCATTTTCCCGAATTTTACTTTCCAGATAGATATGAAACGGTGTGGGGTATGTCTGGACAATCTTTTCGATCTGCTCTTTAGAAAAAGGCACTTGTTTCGATAGCATACATTACTCTCTTAAAACTCCCAACCATGGGTTATTTCAGGTAAACAGTTATCTTATCCAATGAGTACTGAAAATACGAAATTTTCGGTGAAAAGTCACCGTCTTTAGGAAAATGTGTCGAGAATTCTCTTCCATTCCTCATCAACAGGTGCACAAAATGACTCAATTCCCAACCGCGGGACTCTGATTTTAATGCTATGTGCATGAAGCATGAGGCGTGAGATTCCACCCACCGGTCTTGGGTCGCCATAGAGGGGGTCACCTATGATTGGATATCCAACAGAATAAAGGTGAACCCGTATCTGATGCCTTCTTCCAGTAACCGGAACAATCTCTAGCAGGGTAACACCTGATTTGTATACCTTAATGACCCTATAAAAAGTCTCCGATTCTTTGCCCCGCTCATCGACTCCCATCCGCCCTGATCCAAACTGATAAATTTTTTTTTTGATCACCCCAGGCGCTTCCACCTTCCCCTGGACCAGTGCCAAATAGCTCTTCTGAGTCTGTCGGTGTTCGAATTGAAGAGATAACTCTCGATGTGTGCAGGAATCCCTGGCAAATATGATAATGCCACTGGTCTCTTTATCGAGACGGTGGACGACATACAATTTTGTTCCGAAATTCTTTTCGAGACAACGGATTAATGTTGCGGTCTCCTCAATACCTCTTCCAGGTATCACAGCTATTCCGGCTCGTTTATTTACAACCACTATTTCTTCATTTTCGAATACAATAGAGTATTTCGAATCGTTCATAGAATTTTTCCAGTTAAAAGCTAAACGCTTTGGGGCTTTTTGAGGGTTAGAGAGCTGGAATCACCTTAAATAGAAATTATAGGGCAGTCTGTTTTGTGGAGTTCCGACTACCGCTTCTTTCCACCAAAAAATTCCCAATGCACCGTTTCATCAAGGCTCTTTCTGGATTTTCTGGGTTTATCTGGAGCAGGGTATCCAATCGGAGTAAATATGATCGGATCAATTGTTTCAGGAAGCAGCAATGCTTTTCGTGCTTCAACCGCATTGAAAGCACCTATCCAGCAGGTACCGACTCCTAACTCTGTTGCAGCAAGAGTCATATGATCCACGGCAATGGCAATATCCACATCACCATAATCTTTTCCATCAGACCGACGCCATGAAGAATTGCGATCACAGCAAACAGCCAGGATAACCGGAGCCCGTATGAACCATTCCCGGTTGTATACGGCACCAAGCTGCTCTCGTGCACTCTTTTCACGGATAACGACAAAGATCCATGGCTGATTATTGCAGGCGGAGGGGGCCCACCGACCCGCCTCCAGTATACTCAACAACGTATCTTCCTCAACTGGTCTGTCAAGGAAACTGCGAACTGAACAACGTCTTTTCGCCAACTCCAGAAAACTCATGAAATATCAATCCTGTTGCTTCTGCAGTCGTTCCATCTCTTTTTTCAGACGCTCGATTTCCTTGTCGATCAACTGCTGTTCTTCTTCCATTTTCTGCTGCACTTTTTCGACACCAGATTGACCGACTATCTTCTGAACCGTTGCATGTGCATAGTCGATATCATCTCTGATTGCGTCAATTGTCCGACAGAAGAATGTTGTGCGACCAAAGTCTTCAACGAAACCATAGTACTCATTGAATTTTTTGAGGTAATTTCCCTGTTCCACAAAAAGGCTGTCGGTCTGGGAAACCATCGTAGCTGTCTGCCCAACCATCGAAATATTATCAACCTTATCTGCAAGGAAATTATGGGACATTCGGTTACTTTCATACTGCATGCGTGCATAGTTAAGGGAATCTTCACTCGGCGGAATAGCAGATTTTATTTTCTCAGAGGCATTTTTGAGTAAAGTGAGCGATTGTGAATACTGTTTCTGCAACAAATGTCCATACGCCTGAATTAACATTCCCTCACACTGAAGTACGGTTTTAGGAGAAGTTTTACTTAAAAGCTGCCCTATACTGATACAATCAGTCCATTGCCTCGATTTGATTGCCGTCCACCCTTGCCCAAGCAGAGCATCTTCAGCATAGTAGCTTGTAGTCGGCACCATTCGTAAGGCCACCACAGCTTTTGACATAGTGTTTTCTTCGTAAAAGATGTAGCCGAGAAAAATATACGATCTGTTCACGATCTCTTTCTGAGCTGATGTGGTCGCCTTGGCTCCGATACAGTTTTCCAGCGCTGTGACCACATCACCCATATCATCGCCAAGCCTGGCATATGCTATAGCAATAGCATGCTGAGCAAAAATATAGTCAGGGTGATCTTCAGGAACGATAGAAAGGACCTGAATGGCTTTTCTCATATCATTATTTTGCAAATGAGACTGGCCCATCAGGTACGCACCATGGTACCGCAGAGAATCCGGAACATTTGGTTTACTCAATTCGACAAACTGATTAGACACTCTGGAGTGATCACTATTGCGGTAAAAAACACGCATCAAACCCAGATCAGCATGAGGAACAGCCCCGCTGAGTGGAAAATCTTTCTTCATGTTTTCATAATTCTTTATTGCCATTTCCCGCATATCCAGTTCTTCCTGGCAGCTTGACCTGTAATATTGCACCCAGTCATTTTTGAAGAAGTCGGGAAATTCAACGACAATACGACTAAACACAAAGAATGCATCCCAGTATTTTTTCTCGGAATAAAGTTTGCGAGCTCTGTTATACAGCTCATTAGGAGACAGACTTGCCAGACGAGCCATTTTTCTGGCAAAAACCTCTTCCCGGTGCTTTCCAAAATCACCTCTGAAATACACGGTGTGCCCGGTAGCATCGTTATTATCTTCAGTCATTATATTATATTGGTAAAGAACCTCAAGGTCACGCCCTGAGTTAACACTGGGTACATTAATTCCCAGAGCAAGTCCCCAATAATCAATCGCATCTTCATCAAACCCAAACTGCAGGTAAATCTTTGCCATACGAAGTAGCCAGGCTCCCAGTTTAAGATTGATATCCCATTCAATCTGTTTTGCAGCTTTGAGACCGTCTGCCAACTCAAACTCACCAGCTGCGACCAGGAAATCTTTTATATCAAAATCAAGAGCACTCTCCAGACGTCGTTCCCAGTAGTTCCCAATCCAGGATATTTTCAGATTGCGGGAAAATTGACCTGTTGTTTTGAAACTGGGAAGAGGAGATTTTCCCATTGAGGGAGCAATCAGGTTCTGAGTAGAGAGCCCCAAAACATGATCACCTATGAGTGAATGACGCAGGAGTCGATAGGTAAAACCAAAATCAAGACCAGTTCCCATCCGCGGATCATCATAGAGGGTCTGGTAAGCAAAATTCAGATTAATACCAGCAGATAGTTTATCCCAGAAATGCCATGCATAGGAAGCCATTATAAAGAGATTATTATTGGAAATATAGGTAGGATTTTCCGATTCACTGATCTGTCCGCTTTGACCGATTGATACACCACTGGAAAACTTACCTTCCGGAGAAAAGAGAACGGATACTCCAAAAGATTGGTACAGACCAAGAGGGAAAACAGCACCGAGTTCCCAATGCTTGAATTCACCGCTAAGGACTGGAGCGAAAGCGGCTCGAATACTCACATAGTTTTCCTCTGTCATTAAGGCAGGATTTGTAAGGGGCGAATGGTGCGCAATCATGTCACGCCAGCGTTGTGTAAGCAGAAACTCTCCGGGTAACCCATCACCCCATACCGGAACAGAACCTGCTATAAAAAAAAGCCATAACACGGCTTTACGACTAAATAATCTCCTGGATCCCATTCTGCCTCTCTCCTCTGAAAAAGGGTCCTATTGCTGAATCGTGCCATCCTGCAAATTCGGCCCGCAGCCAGAGTCGTGGACTGGCCCACTGGCCGATTTTGTTCGGGGACACAATTAATTACAAGCGTTTAACTGACACCGAAATCGATCTCAGATCATGTTCGCTTTTCCTCATCGTATTTAAATAACGAAAAGACAGGTCCCCTTGCCGACTAATCATCCGTTATCAAGCTAACCACTCCCAGTTCACTCCAACCTTTCACCTTATTCATTATAGAGATGCAGCCAGTACCCCATATTACCGACAGCAACATAAATATATACATCCCCAATCAATTCCGCCAAAAGTCTCTTTCTGATTACATTATACAAATCGGGAGAAATCCTGGAAATCTAAAATAATTCCCCACCCGGAAAGTAAGGCTTTTTACCTGTATCATGGTAATTTTTCCAATAGTTTATTAACTCTTTTGTCCTCACCACCTACACTAATATACATCTCATAATACTTTTTTGCCTTTTTTTCATCTTTTTTCATGTAATAAATATTTCCAATATACTTATAGGCCTCTTTGCTTTTCTGCTCATCAGTCTTTACCGCTTTTAAATAGGCATCCAATGCTTCAAATTCTTTTTTCATGATGCGATATTCGTGTCCCAGGGCAAGATACAAAAGTGCATTTTTCTTATTGTACCGGATACCATCAAGAAGAATTTCAACAGCTTTTGCATGATCATTTTCCCTGCTGGCGATTCGAGCCATGCAGTAATGCACATCCGGATGATTGGGCTGTCGCCGCAGCACTTCCTGATACAATTCCATCGCCGTAGAGTAATCTCTGCTTCCCTCATACGATTTTCCAAGGTCCAGAATCAATTGTACGTTTTCGGGATCACCAGCCATGGCCTGGCCGAAATACATTATTGCCGCAGTGTATTTGCGTTTTGCAAAACTGATTCTTCCGCAACCAGCCTGTACCTCAGAAACTTCTGGCATCATTTTCAAAGCTTTTGAATAGGCTATCATTGCCGCATTTGTATTCCCTTCGGCTTCACTGATTTCCGCATCAATGAGAAAATGCCACCCCTGCTTTGCACCAGACTGCTTTGAAAGTGTCGATTTGGCCATCTCAATCTGATTATTTTGTATATAGGAATGACACATACGATAGAGCGCTTCACCATTCTGAGGATTGTTCGAGAGAATCGTGCTAAAGATCTTCATTGCCTGATCACTTTTCCCGGAACGATGATACGATTGTGCCAAGCGCACAGCGGCATTTTCATTATAACCACTCTGATCCATGGCAATCTGGTAATTTTTTGAAGCTTCGCGGTAATCCGCTTCATCGAAGTACAAGTCCCCCAATGCAACAAAACATTCCGAACAGCTCTTATTTACCAGAATTGCATACTGAAGAATCTGCTTGGCTGTATCAGCCTTCCCGTTGGTTTTATAAAGCAATCCCGCCCATCGCAGTGCTTCCGCTTGGGCCTTATCTTTCATTACCGCCGGTTTTATAACCTTTAATGCCTGCTCATAATCACCGGTTCTATATAGTGCCTCCGTCAGAGCAATCCGATAGGAAATACTGTCCGGTTCAGCTTTAACTGATTTTGATAATGATGAGACCGCATCTTTATACTTCCTTTGGGCAAGCAGACTGGTACCTAACATAAAATTAGCTGATGGATGGTCTGATGAGAGCTCAAGTGTTTTTCGAAGATACCCTTCTGCTTTTTCATAATCCTTCAAACCGAAATAGTAGCGTGATACCTGGAAATTAACATCAGCATTTCGAGGTGAACACTGCAGTGCAGATCGTAAATGGCCGTACATTCGATCATTGGTGCCTAATTTTTCGTATATCTGAGCCAGCTTGAGATGTAGCTCTGTTGCGCACTGTTTAAGCCGGACAGCATCTTCGAGCATTGATGCTGCATCAGCAGCTTTTGATTCGGAAAGAAGAATATCAGCCAGTTCAGTTCTTATCTCATAGTTCTTTTTATCTACACGCATCCAGGCAAGCAGGATTGAGGAAAGATTTCTTGTGCTTTTTGTCTCCCGATAACATTTCGCAAGAAGATCCATGACCTCAATATCACCTTTATCGAGCTCGTGCGCTTTTGCCAGTGGATCAATCGCCTTCTGCAGGTCCCCTGATTTAACGTGCGATACCCCGAGCATCTTGAAAACATCGAAATTTCGCCCCATCATCGCTGATGCTTTTGAAAGTGTCTGTATTGCTTCATTGTACTTTTTCTGTTCAAAATACAACGACCCAAGCTCCAACCAGGCCGCTGTATCACGATCCGCTTTTTCAAGGTATGCTTTGAAACTCTCGACCGCACCACTTTTATTCCCCGTTTCAGACATTGCTTTGGCCATTAATCCATGTAATTCAGTCGAGGCCTCTTTAAATTGAAGAGCCTTCTTTAAAACGGGAATCACACTTTTCCATGCTTTTGATTCTGCGTACAATCGAACAAGACGATCATAATTCCTAAAATCATCAGGATACGCTGTAATATTACTCTGATACTGGGTTGTTGCAGAACTGGTCTGTTTCTGTTTTTCGTACAATTCTGCAATTTTAAATGCATATTCCTGATGTTTTCCTGAATAGGTAAGGTATTTTTTATACATACTGACAGCCTCACCAAGAGCACCAGTTTTTTCGTAAGACTGGGCCGATAACTCTATTGCTTTAAGATCCTTTGGGTTCTTTGTCAGAAGGTACTTCAGATGAACTTTTGCTTTCTCATATTGATCGGTATGACAATACGACTCAGCCAGCATTCTGGCTTCTTTTTGGTTTATCTGTGATGGTGAGAGGTTTTCAAGAAGAGCAATAACTGCTTTATAATTCTTCTCATCGAATTCCAGAGATGCAAGACTAACATTAACTGCAGGATCTGAATATTTTTTCGCAAGAAACTGGGAATAGGTGTTTTTCGCTTTTGCCTTTGCGCCACTTTTTTCAAATAACCGTGCAGCTTCGATAAGGTTAGTTTTATACTTCTCATTATCAAAAGAGAATAGTTTCAAATACGCTTCAGCAGCACTGCTGTCCTGCCCTTTTTTTGCCAGAATTGCAGCAAGTTCTACCCATGCCACTTCCCGTGATGGTTCCTTTTTGACACAATCCTCATATGCCTGAATGGCGTGCTCCAAATCACCCAGAGAAGCATATTCCTTACCGATTATAAAATAGGTCTCTGCATCAGCAGGCCCCTTTTTAGCTGCGTCTGAGAGAATTTTTTGTGCCCCGGGTTTATCCTTTAACCGCAGTGAAAGAACTCCCAGCATGTACAACGTTTTTGCTCCACCAGCCCCCATATCGGCTAACTTTTTGTATTCATTTTTTGATTCCTGCGGAGAGGATAGTTCATAGCTCAAGGATGCAATCTGAGCCTGCAAGCTTGTATCAGCATTGCTAATTGCCCGCTCTTTCTTAAAATGTGAAAGCGCTTTGGGTTTATCACCTTTAGCCAGAAATGCATCTCCAAGCATTTTATTCACACCAGGTATTTTAAGATCACCACCTGCAGCAATCTCCTCAAGAAGACCTAACGCAGATTTGGTTTCACCCCGCTTTATATAAACCATTGCCAATCCCAGTTTACAATCATTTTTGTCCTTGGCCTTGGTGAGTGCCTTGGTGAACATAGTAAAGGCTTTATCGTTGTCACCAGCTCCCAGATAGATCCAGCCAAGTCCTTTGAGCACACGTTCATCTTCGGTTCCAGCTCGCATGCTTGCTTCAAGATGTACCCTTGCCTTTGTCGTATCCCCATTTATTAGAGACAGAACCCCAAGCTCTTTCTGTAGGCCACCATGATTTGAAAATCTGGATTCTATCTGTTTCAGTATTGCAAGGGCTTTTTTGGGGTCCCCAGCTTGCTCGCTGGCACTGGCAGCTTTCAGATGAAGATCGACATTATCCGGAGCCCTTTTGAGTACCTCCTCATAACATTGCAGGGCTTTGGCGAACTTTTTCAAGGAAATATACAGATCACCCAGATAAATCGATGGCTCTGGAGCCCCACCCATATTTTCCTTTGCTTTTGTAAGAGCCTGGATTGCCTCCTCCGTTTTTGACAGAAGCATAAGACTTCTCCCATATTCCATATAGGCAGGCCCTAATTCTTTATTCCCTTTTATAAGCCTCTCTGAGTACCCAAGCGCTTCCTTAGCTTTTCCATCATCATTATTTTTACGCGCGTAGAACAAGAGTGCATAAGGATCTTCTGGATCAACTGCAAGTATCTGTTTATATGCATTCTCTGCGTCCGCTTTTTTTCCCATTCCTTCGTATGCGAGGGCTTTTTCTGAAATCAATTCTGCATGCTTTATTCCTCGCTGTTCTCCAAGCATTGCAATTCTTACCGCATCTTCAAAACGTCTGGATTTTCGAAAATTTCTACAGAGAGGTATATAAACAGGATAGTATTCAGGAAGAGCTAAAAAGAGTATATTAAATGCCTCTGATGCATCTCCTGGCTTTCCAACGGCTTCGAAGAAGTGACCTGCCCGGTAGAAGCCAACTAACATACTTCTGTCTTTTTCACACACTTTTCTATATTCATCTGCAATTTTTGCAGAATCCCCCCCTTTGCTGAATCTCTCTGAAAGAATACACTCTCCAAGTTGCTTCAGCGTTTTATAATCCTGTCCTACGGCTGGTAACTTAATAAAACGGGCAAGCTCGCGTGGGGTGCTGAGTTTGAACTCTTTAAGTAATAAGTCGAGAATTTCATCAAGTGCAACCCCAATACTGTTTAGTTTAAATTCCCGTTCGATTGTTGTAAGCATCTTTCTTTTTTCAACAGAAATAATTTCCATGTAATAAAAGACACTCTTATCTCGAGGAGAGATTTCGAATTTCTGGATACCGATATAATCAGCTTTCAGTTTTTTCGCAGCATCAAAATAATCGCTTTCTGAAGGAACTTTGGAAAGATTATGGTGAGCCGGCACATTTTTCCTCAGCTCATTCTGATCCACAAGAACGAATCCGTCAATAGCAGCGCATTTAAATTCCATGACAGCTTCAATGACACCAGCCATCCACTTGTCATCAGAACTCATCGAGGCATCTACAGCTCTTCCAAGGAGGAATGTAACCTTTTCAGCTTTTGGTTTTTTGGAGTCATCAGCTTTCTCTTGTGAATCATCTGCAGCGAAAACATTTGCAACCGCTATCAGGAAGGTAAGATAAACCCAGTTTAATCGCATAATCAGCCTCATCATCAACACTCCTCTGATAGTCTTGAATACCGGCTGTCAGTATTTTTTTTACAAATCGTATGAATATGCTGGAAAACGACCTGTTTCCTTGTAACCAAAATAATACTTGTACGCGATGTTCTCTATCTGAAAAACAAAAAACATACGTTCTGGAAAGACAGAATTGCAAACCGTATTGGAATCAGGCATTTTTTATGTAACCCGGTAGTTGATCATGGGTTATTGAGGAAATTGTCCCACCAGTACTGAACAAATTGTCGTACAGTGAATACAGATGATTTTCTGGGAGTATGCAGTACACTATTCACGTTTAACTATGTGCTCAAAAAAAAAGCTCCCGTTGTAAAACAGGAGCTTTTAATACTCTTTGAAAGCTTAGAAGTGTGTGAAGAGGTTTCCGGTCAATCATTGCCTGTCCCGATATTTCACGGGATAGACTCCATAGAAAGGAGGTGATCCAGCCGCACCTTCCGATACAGCTACCTTGTTACGACTTAGCCCCAATCAATAGCCTTACCTTCGGCGCACTCACCCCTTGCGGGTTAGAGAAGCGACTTCGGGTACTGCCATCTTTCATGGCTTGACGGGCGGTGTGTACAAGGCCCGGGAACGTATTCACCGCGGCATGCTGATCCGCGATTACTAGCGATTCCAGCTTCATGAAGTCGAATTGCAGACTTCAATCCGAACTGAGACAGATTTTCAGGGATTAGCTTGCTGTCACCAGCTTGCATCCCGCTGTATCTGCCATTGTAGCACGTGTCTAGCCCTGGACGTAAGGGCCATGAGGATTTGACGTCATCCCCACCTTCCTCCTGGTTAAACCAGGCGGTCCCCTTAGAGTTCCCAGCATAACCTGATGGCAACTAAGGGCGAGGGTTGCGCTCGTTGCGGGACTTAACCCAACATCTCACGACACGAGCTGACGACAACCATGCAGCACCTGTCTCGCGGTTCCTCCGAAGAGGCACAAGGACATCTCTGTCCCCTTCCGCGGATGTCAAACCCAGGTAAGGTTCTTCGCGTTGCATCGAATTAAACCACATGCTCCACCGCTTGTG
>OBJA01001832.1_pt1 | contig 13511 bp, 10 predicted proteins | sample 1519751 | NCBI WGS metagenome assembly OBJA01 (sample SAMEA3881238, study PRJEB22517) | soil metagenome | biome: lake sediment; feature: soda lake sediment; material: sediment, water from around vicinity | place: India | collected 2013-12-23 | depth 3 m | reverse complement strand
CCTTTTTAAAAGCCCCTTCCTTTATTGGTTGGGGCTTTTTTTATTGGGTTATTGGTTGTTTGGTTATTAGGTTATTAGGTTGTTGGGCTATTGGGTTATTAGGTTGTTGGGTTATTAGGTTATTAGGTTGTTAGGTTATTGGGTTATTAGGTTGTTTGTTTATTAGGTTGTTGGGTTATTGGGTTGTTGGGTTGTTGGGTTATTCGGTTGTTGGGGTATTCGGTTCCATTATTTCTCAATATTCTCAACATCCTCAACATTCTTAATATTCCCAAAATCCCCAATATCCTCAATTAGCTGCATTATCCCAATTAGCCAAAAAATAAATAATTGAATTTACTTAACAACCCAATAACCCAATAACCCAACAACCTAATACCCTAATAACCCAATAACCTAATAACCCTATCAATAATGAGAAAGGCCCTCGCAGAAATTTTTCTGTGAGGGCCCTTCCTGAATACAGAATACAGTTTATACCTCCTGTGCCAGTGCTTCCAGCAGCATTTCATCCACCCCGGGGTCGGCTGGCTGAAGCGGGCGGTTTTGGAAGATGTTGCCATCGCGGCCGATCACGTAGAAGGTGGGGATCCACTTTACCTGGTAAAGTGCGGGCACACCACGCTCGCGCCCGGGAGTTACAAAATGCACCCCGCTGATGTTGTTGCGGGCGATGGTATTGCGCCAGGCCTCGTTGTCGGTATCAATGGATATATACATGAATACAAGGTCTTCCTGATCAGCCAGGCGTTTTTTGAGTTCGCCTGCCGGGGGTACCTGCCGCATGCAGGGGCCACACCAGCTGGCCCAGAATTTCAGGTAAACTACCTTCCCGCGAAAGTCGCTCAGCGACACCTGATTGCCATGGATGTCCGTCATGGTGAAGTCAGGAGCGGGCCTGCCGGGCATCAGCGACTGGATGCCTTCCCAGGTAGTGTTCAACCGGGCCTTGATTTCACCGGACTGGGCATTAGCCTGAAACTCCTGGTACATAGAAATGGCATTTTCAAGGTTGCCATAGCTGAATTCGCGGTTGATGGCAACTGCCTGGATGTACTCACCCGACTTTCCGCTCAGATGCTCTCCTGCCAGAACATAAACAGCCTGGTTGGGAGATGAGGCCCTGACGGCCTGCAAGGTAGCCTCATGATTCAGGTAAGCCAGCAGGAAGTTCACATAGGTCTCGCTGTTCAGGCGGCTTTCGTCCAGCTCAAGAGCCTGGTCCAGAAAGGAGTAATATCCTTCGGGCAGTTCAGGCAGCCTGTCCATTTGGTTCAGGCGCTGATGCATGGCCGGATAGGCAAGCAGTCGGCTGTATATGTCATAGTCAACTTCTGTTTCAAAAAAGCTGCGGAATTCAGCACTCAGGCCTTCACATTGCTGCAGGAAAGCCATCCTTTGTTCCCTAACATCAGCCATCAGGCTTTCAAACTCAGCTGGTGAAGTGTCTTTGGCAGCGTTGGTAAAGAAACTCTGGTTATAGCGGGTTTCCAGTTCACGCTGGTAATCCACATAGCAGCGGTTCACAGTCCCGGCCTGCCCGTTCAGGCTGATGGTTTCCATCCAGCGGCTGGCATCGGCCTGCAATTGCAGCTCATCGCCCGGCTGAAGAAACAACCTGATGCTGGTGCGCCCATGACGCAATGTTCCCATGGCAGGCTCAGGCATCTGGAACGATACCGTGAAATTGCCCTGAGCATCAGGCTCCAGGGTTACTATTTCCCGGTGATTGTTGGTGAAATCGCGGTAGAAAACGAATTCAACAGGCTGCTCCCCAGCATTTTCAATCGTTCCGCTGATGCGGGTGCTGGTATGTTCCGTCTGCTGGCTGCAGGCAACCACAAGCAGTATCAGGGGAAGAAAAAAGAGTTTTTTCATGAATCATTTCATTCTTTGGAAGTTGGAAAATATTTAAAGCTCCATCGCCAGGGCATTCAACAGCACCTCGTCGATTCGCGGGTTGCTGGGCCGGGGCGGGCGGTTGTCGATAATATTGCCGTCGCGGCCTATCAGGTAAAACGTGGGCACCCCTTTCAGATTGTATTGATTGGTTACCTCATGGCCAAAACCGGGCACATTCAGATGAACCCCTTTGATGTCGTGTTTGGCAACTGTATTGCGCCATGCTTCCTGGTCGGTATCTACTGAAATGTACAGGTATACCAAATCGTCCTGATCGGCCATACGTTTTTTGAGTTCTGCAAAATGAGGTACCTCGGCCATACAAGGCCCGCACCAGCTGGCCCAGAAGTCAAGGTAAACCACCTTTCCGGCAAAATCCCCCAGCGAAACAACATCCCCATTCAAATCGGTCAGGCTAAAATCAGGTGCCTTTTGGCCGGGTGCCAGTGCCATGATTTTCAGGTATTCCTCCTCAACTAGCTTCTTGTATTCGGGGGTGTGCACAACTCTTTGGTAATCCTCATATTTAGGCTGGGCAACCTCCATGCTGCCGAAGTTCAACAAAGAATTCATTACCTGCGACAACATAAAATCATGGGTCTTCCCTTGCGCCATTTCTCTTACCAAATCATACTGCCGTTCAGAAAAACTTCTTGGATCTCCTTCAACCACAGAAGATGTCCGTAGCTTGTGGTTTTGATATCCGTTAAGAAATGAGGTATATTGCCTTAATACAATATGATCATCATTCATCAGCCCTTCATCCTGCAGGAAATCATAGTAATATTCAGGTAGTTCGGGCTGTTTTCCCTGGTTTGAGCGTGCATAAAGCAAAGGATAATTAAGCATCATGGAATGCTTTTCGTAGCAGAATCCTGCCTTTTGCAGTTCCAGAAAGCGAGGATCCATAAATGAAAAGAATTCGAAGTTTTGCAGGTGCTCAATCCTCTCATCCTCCACCTGATGCATGAAATCCATAAACTGATCTGGTTCCATATTTCCAATCTGGCCCATCAAAGCCTGCGGATTGTATTGCCGCTCAATATTCACAGCGTAATCAGCAAGGTATTTACCCTCATAAGCCAGGTTCCCTTTTACTTCAGCCACTTTTGAGGCATCAGCCGCATCAAGCACCAGCTGAATATCAGCCCCAGGCAAGACATAAAGCATCAGGTTTCTCCTGGGCATTGACACATAAACAAACTCGGCCTTACTTACAGGAAGCTCGATACTGAATGAATTGTTTTCATCCAGAGTAGCCTCTGCTGTTTCCCGGTTGTTCTGGATGAAATCCTTGAAATAAAATATTTCCAAAGTGGCAGCTGTGGGATTTTCGATAATCCCGCTGATTCTGATGGTTGAGGGGTTTTCCTGGCTGCATGCGACAAGCAATGCAAATACTAGTGGAATGAGGATTTTTTTCATGTTTAGGTTTTTTGGTTTTGGTGAATATAACAGCAAATGTAGCAAATTAGTGGATAATGTATAATGTTTGGAGGGGCTCATTTATTCAGGGCATCTAGCAAAACCTGGAGGGTCTGGGGGTTTTCGGGTCTTGGTGCGCGGTTCAGGAAGATGTTTCCATCGCGCCCAATGATAAAATACTCAGGAACCTGCCTTAGGTTATATGAGGCGGGCAGCTGATGATCAAATCCTGCTGCGTTCAGGTGGATCCCTTCAATTTGGTGCTGCTGTATTGCCCTGCGCCAGGAATCTTCTTCTGTGTCAACTGATACATACAGGAATACCAGGTCATGATGGCTTGCCAGGCTATCCTTCAGTTCAGCGGCAAAAGGCATCTGAGCCATGCACACCCCGCACCAGCTTGCCCAGAAGCCCAGGTAGACGATGTTGCCCCTTAGATCACCCAGCGTTAGTTGCCGGCCATGTATATCTTCAAGCGAAAACTCCGGGGCCGGGTTTCCGGGAGCCAGGGCCATTACCCGGTTGTATTCGGTGGTTACCACCTCCTGGTACTGCGGATTTTGTACCACAGTTACATAATCTTCCATAAGCTGCCCGGCCAGACGAAGATCTCCAAAGTTCATCTGCGATACCAGCACCTGCGATAGCATCAGGTCGTGGGTGTCGCCCCTCAGAAGCTCGCGGATCATCCGGTAACGAAGCGCAAAGCCTGAATATTCTTCATCCTCCGGCTCATATTCTGCCCTGCGGTGTACCAGGTAATTGCCCACAAAGGATATATAGGCCAGAGAATGCAGATGTTCATCATCGAACAGATCCGGATCTTTTAGAAAATCAAAATAATCGGCCGGCAGGGCAGCCTCTTTACCCTGGGGATGAAACTGGGCATATGCCCGGGGATATTCAAGAAGCAGGCCATAGTGCTCATAAAGGAATTCGGTTTGCATCAGATCCACAAACTCAGCATCCAGCTCCTGATACTTGTCAAAGCGCTGAAGGTATTCAAGTTTTTTGTGATATACTTCCTGCATGTGCTGCAAAAAAGCAACAGGTTCCATTTCTTCAAGCTGGTGAAGGATCATCATGCGGCTGTAACGACTTTCCACCTCCCAATGGTAATTCACCAGGAACTGGCTTTCGCTGGCTTTTTCCCCGGTGATGCGGGGAATAAAATTCGGGTTATCCGCATCCATCACCACATTCACATCAGCTCCCGGACGAAGGTACAGCCTGATATTCAGCCGGGGCATCCTAAGATATACAAACCTGCCCCGGTCGAGGGGAAGCCTTCCTTCAAACCGGTTGGTTCCATCAAGGGCTACTGCAGTATGTTCCTGGGCATGGTTGATGTAATTGCGGTAATAGAAAACCTCGATAAAACTGTCGGTTGGATTTAAAACCTGGCCTCTTACCAGTATTTCTTCCCAAGGGCCCCTGTCACAAGAATACAAGGAGACAAAAAGCATTATTAAGGCAAGCTTTTTCATGAGTCTCACACGACTTTTTATTTATTTTCAAAGTTATAATTTTTTCTACTGAGCATTAAATTATATGCATTATATTTGTAAAAAGCACGACGGATAAAAATTTCCAGCCTAAGTATTTTGATCTATTATCAAATCATTCTTTAAAAGCGCGCAGAAATGAACACCCTGAGTCCTTCCGGAAGAATGCGCCACCTGATCATCCGCCTTTCCCTTACCCTGATGTTGATGCAGATCCCCTCCTGGCTATTGGCCCAGGGAATTGATGCGGAACAATTGATCAGGCAACGCAGTATTACATGTAAAGATATTGCCTTTTCCGCCACATGGCTGTTGCAGGATTTTCACGCAAAACAACAGCATGACACCATCCAGGCCCTTTTGTCCTACTGGGAGAGCCATTGTGAAATCCAGGAACCCATGATGCGTTTCCTGATACTGCACCTGATTGAAACCAACACCTTCAATGAATACTGGTATCCTGAAAGCCTGCCGTATTTACTTGAAAATTATCAGACCAGCCAAAGCCATTTCGACCTGCAGCATTATTACTATGATTATCTGGGAATGGAGTATTATCCAGTCCATCCTGACTTCAACAATTACACCAGAAAGCTTGCAGAGGAATTAAAAGCCTTTGAAGATTTGTCAGCAGTAGAAAGATACCTGCTTGAATTTTATTCCCACAATTTCCAGGCTGCGGCTGACATAAAAAGAAGTGGCCTCCTGGAAGGAAGCCTGCTGTATTCGATGCAACAGAAAATGGATACACACCAGCAGCAGTCAGATTTCCGGAGCAATGTTACCCTATCGGGCGGAATATGGAAGCCCACAGGGCAATTAACCACTCTGGGTGCCCATCCTGAATTTGGGGCAGCCATTGAGTTGCAAAAACAGGCAATTCTCATGAATCTTTATGTGGATATTGCCTTTTTAAATTCACCCAATACTTATCAGGTAATTGTGAAAAGTCAGACCTATGAAACCAAAAGATTTCGCGGCCTGGCCGTCGGATTTGATCTGGGGTTGCAATTGGCAGGAGGAAAAAATACTGCTATATTTCTTTTCCCGGGAATCGCATTTCGAAATTTTGAAAGTCTGAACACCAACACGGAAGAAGACAGTTCCGTGCCAAGCAAAACCATAGGCAGTTTTTGTCCCAATATTGGATTATACCTTCGCCTAAACACTTCATCAGGCAAAAGCATTGGGATCAGAGCCCGCTATAACAGAGTAAATTTCAAAAACAAAGGTGGCACCGACCTGTCAGGGGATATCTTCACGGTGGGGTTAGTTTACGGAATGGGCATAGATGCCCTTGGCTACTGATGCTGGACCAGAACCTTGCAGCAGGTTGTATAGAATCTGTTCGCACCAGCTCATCATACTGCCGAAATGCTGCAGGTAGTCAGTTTTTTTTTATATTAAACATACCGGTATAAAATATCGTAAAAAAATCAAGACCCTCCTGTCTTTCAGCTGATAAGGGACCTAAAAATGATATGATCTTCTGTTTCAGCATAAAAATCAAGAATATTCTGAATCCCGGAGGATTCTGCTGGCTTGATTTTTGTTAATTAATCATAAAAAAAATTTGCCTGCCATGGAAGCAAGCCAACATCCCTCCCTCAGCCCCGACCAAAGAAACCCATGTCTCAGCTTTATCATCCTGCTTTTTCTGTTGCTGGTCTTTGATGCGGGAAATACATTTTCCCAGGAAATTCAGGTGGAAGACATGATCCGTCAGCGCACGGTGTCCTGCAAGGAAATCGCCTTTACCACCACGGCGCTTTTGCAGGAGTACCACCAGAAGCAGCAGCACGATACTGTTCAGGCCCTGCTTTATTATTGGGAAAGCCAGTGTGGTATGCAGGAGCCCATGATGCGCTTCCTGATACTGCACATGATTGGCACAAATACTTTCTATGAGGACTGGTACCCGCAAAACCTATTGGTGCTGTTGGAAGATTATCATTCCAGCCAAAAAACACAGGGACTGCAGAATTATTATTATGATTATATCAACTGGGAGCATTACCCCCTTCACCCGGGCTTCAATGCATATACAATAGCTCTGGCAGAAGATCTGAAGCGGTACGAAGACATCACAGCCGTTGAGCGGTACTACCTGGAATTTTATTCCAATAATTTTAAAGCTGCAGCTGAGATGAAGAATAGCAAGGTTTTGGCAGGGAGCGGCCTTGATTCGGTTCACCAGCAGCTGGAGATTGAAATCAGATCGCGTCCGCGCAACTATATCACGCTCTCAGGAGGCTTCTGGAAGCCTACCGGCAAAATGGCCACCCTGGGTTCCCACCCCGAATTGGGTATTTCATATGAATATCAGAATAAAGCACTATTGACCAATATATATATGGATATTGCTTTTGTTGATGCAGCCAACAACTACCAGGTAAGGGTCGACAACCAGCTGTACAACACCAAAGTATTCATTGGAGTTGCCTTCGGCCTTGACATGGGCCTGAGGCTGGCAGAAGGTAAAACCACGGCATTTTTCCTGGTTCCGGGCATCGCCTACCGCGGGTTTGAATCCCTGAATACCGATACAGAAAACAACTGGGAAACCCCAAGCAACTTTATTGGCAGCTTTTCTCCAAACATAGGGTTTTACCTGCGCGAAAGCACCTCTGCACATGTGCAGTTAGGCATCAGGGCCCGTTACAATCTGGTAAATTTTAAAAACCAGGGCGGTACCGATCTTTCGGGTAATGTCTTTAACCTTGGACTTGTATTGGGTATTGGTTATTAGAAGATGAAACAAAAGCGGCTGCCGGGCTGTTTTATTTTTTTTCTGATCACCAGGCTGTACTTTTGTGCCCTGTATGCCCACCATCATGCGTTTTCTTCAGCTACCGCTTTCCACCTCAAGGGAGAAAACTACCTTTTCCCTTCACATGGGCTATTCCTTCATCGAAGGAATACTGGCAGGCCTGATCGCCCTTAATGAATTCGTGTTTGTAAAAAGCCTTCTGGGTACCAGCTACCAGGCAAGCATACTGTTTCAATTCGCAACCATTGTTTTCATCCTGCTGATCTTTTTCAACGTATACCTGCGGCGCATAAAAAACAAGAAAAAACTTCTGCGCCGAACGGCCATCCTCACCAGGATTCCCCTGCTGCTGTTGTTTTTCTTTCCAAGGAGCCCCGAACAGCTCACGGGCGACTCTATTTATCACTATGTTTTCCTTGCAATTTTCCTGGCATACTACCTGGCCAATCCCATAGTGTTTCCCAGCATCAACCTGTTTCTGAAAAACAATTATGCCCACGACAACTTTGGTAAGCTCTATAGCTATGCAGCCACCCTGAAACAGCTGCTTACGGTGATCACCACTTTTATTTACGGCTGGATGCTCGACAGGGATCATTATGTTTTTGTGTATATTTTTCCCGTTGCAGCCGTTTTGGGTATCATTTCCATTTTCCTGTTATCCAAAATTCCTTATCATGAGGAGCCTGACGACAAACCCCTGCAAGGCCTCTGGCACAGTATCAGGCAGTCGGTGCGCGATATGTCGGTCATCCTGAAAAAAAACACACCCTACCGGCATTTCCAGAGCGGGTTTATGTTTTACGGATTTGGGTTTATGGGATCCTACACAGTGATCATATTGTTTTTTGAATACGGGCTGGGGCTGAACTATTCAAGCGTGGCCTTTTACCGAAATGCTTACAACATTTTAGCCATTTTAATGATGCCCTTTTTTGGTAAGATCATCGGAATGATGGACCCCCGGCGCTTTGCTGCCATATCTTTCATTTCCATGGTGTTTTTCATCTTTTCGCTTATCCTGACTCGATATTCAGGGCAATTCGCCCAGATTGGCAACATCAGCTTCTACCTGCCCATGTTGGGTTACATTTTTTTTCACGGCATTTTTGCTGCCACTATGGCCCTGCTCTGGAGTATTGGTTCGGCCTACTTCTGCAAACCCGGTGAGGCAGGAACCTATCAGTCCATTCATCTGGGTATGACTGCCCTGCGTTCCTTGTTCGCTCCCCTTCTGGGGGTTCTGTTCTACGAGCTTTGGGGATTTACGGTGGCCTTTGCCATTGCCATGGGATTTCTGATAACTGGAAGCGCCATCATGATCTGGTCGGAAAGGAAGTTCCCATTGGTTAAGGAACCCCTGCTGGAGCAGGAAGAGATTTCAACACAAGCAAGGGCTACTTTTAGATGATCACCCTTGCCTTTTGGTTTCTCCCTTTTTCATACCATTTCAGGAAAAGGGAATAGAAAATAATAAACAGCGAAACAAACACGCTCACCACGGCAGAGGGCAGAGCTACCATGGGTTCGTTCTCGAAGAAGGTAAATGCGGCCACGGCTGAAAAGGCACTGCTTTTTGTGACCATCATCAGGGTACTGCTCACCAGGAAGGGCCTGCGGTAGCCTAGTTTGTCCATCACCATATGGTATCCGAATCCCAAGGCATACATGCTGAAGAGAAATACCAGCGAAAGGATCAAAACAGGCCCCGGGCGGGAAAGAAAAACCCCTGCTGCCATTCCCATGATAGGGACAATCACCAGGAAGAATCCCCACTTGATCACTGTTTCTCTAACGTATTCAACTTTTGGCAATATGCGTGGGTGACGCAGAAAGCGGCTGATGATCAGAGGGATCATGATCAGTTGAACCATTATCGCCAGGATGGCCACGGGTTGTATCATGGCATTTCCCAGAAAAATATATAATATCAATGGAGTCAGCAGCATGGCCACCAGGTGCAGGCCAAAGACTCCGGTTACCGAAAAGTTGGCATCGCCCCGCAACATGGCTGAGAAGGGGATCACCGAAGGACCTGGTGGAGCTGCTGCCAGCAATACGATACCAATGTAGTAACTGAAATGAGCCTCCTGCCTGAAAAACAACCAGCCCAGGGCAATGATCAGCAGACCGAAGATCATGTAGTTCAGAAGTGTTGACCATACAATGGGCTTCAATGCATTTTGCAGAGGCCACCAGCTGCTGAACGAAAAGCTGCTGGTTGCAAAAACCATCACCAGGGCCAGTGAATATACCGATATCTCAGCCAGGAAGCGGGAGCGCTCCCCAAGGATCAGCCCCACAATCAGGGCCAGGGAAAGCACTACATCCCGGTGGTTGATTATGGCTAAAAATCTACGCATCAGCAATGGGAGGTTTTTGACCTAATGAGAAACCAAATGATGGTTCCATCTGCATATTTTGTAAATTTGTCATTTAGGCATCACTAAATTAATTGAAATTTATAAATATGCATGTTTTTTTCAGGCCCGGAATACAAGATGACATGGTAATGCTTGATCCTGAAGAATCGCATCATTGCGTAAAAGTATTGAGGATGCGCCCCGGGCAGGAGGTACAGCTGACTGATGGTGAAGGCAGAGCCTGGCAAGCCGTCCTTGCCGAGGCCAGCAGCCGGGGCTGCCTGCTGCAGATCACCGGTGAGCCGCAGCTGTCGCCAGCCCGGCCTTTTGAGCTGCACCTGGCCGTAGCTCCCACCAAAAATATTGACCGCTTCGAGTGGCTCCTTGAGAAAGCCACCGAATGTGGTGTTGACCAGATAACCCCTGTGATCTGCGAAAATAGCGAGCGTACGGTCATCAAGCCCGAACGCCTGCACAAGATACTGGTTTCTGCCATGAAACAGTCGCAACGCAATTGGTTGCCGCGACTGAACCAGGCGGCCCGGCTGGAGTCGATGCTGAAGCAACCCCTAAGGGGCAGAAAACTGATCGCTCATTGCGCCCAGGGAGAGAAAAAAACCCTGCGCGATTGTTATACCAGGGGAGAATCGGTGCTGGTGCTCATCGGGCCCGAAGGCGATTTCTCCACACAGGAAGTAAAGGCCGCCCTGCAAGGGGGTTTTGAAGCAATAACCCTTGGCAACCATCGTTTAAGAACTGAGACCGCGGCCCTTGCCCTGTGCATACAGTTAAACACCATGAACGACCTGTTGTAGGTCATTATCCCTGAAAAAAATGCGTGCTCTCCTGTTGATCCTCCTGCTATTTGTTCTGGCCCAGGCAAGCCCGGGGCAGAATGTACAGATCGCCACCCTGAAGTACCGCGGAGGGGGCGATTGGTATTCAAACCCTACTGCTCTTCCAAACCTGGTGGAATTTGCCAACCAGCATCTGGCAACCAGCATCAGCAGGAATATTGCCACAGTGGAAGCAGGCAGCCAGCAAATAACCAACTATCCCTATATCTACATGACAGGTCATGGAAATGTGGTGTTCTCGGCCCAGGAAGCAGAAAACCTTCGCAATTATCTGGTAGGGGGAGGCTTTTTGCATGTTGACGATAATTATGGGCTTGAGCCATACTTCCGCAGGGAGATTGTTAAGATATTTCCCGGGCATGAGCTGGTAGAGCTGCCTTTTTCGCATCCCATTTACCATCAGAAGTATTCGTTTCCCCAGGGGCTTCCCAAAGTTCATGAACACGACAACAAGCCCCCCCAGGGCTTTGGCATCATTTACGAGGGGCGGCTGGTACTTTTCTTCTCCTATGAGACCGACCTTGGCAATGGTTGGGAGGACCAGGCCGTGCATGGCAACCCCGAGGAGGTAAGGCTTAAAGCCCTGCAGATGGGTGCCAACATCCTGCAATACGTGTTCAACCGGCAGGGGGAGCCTTAACTGCTTTGGGAAGTTGAAAAAAATCCGTAGGTTTGGGGTATATTTTAAACTCCAACCCATGAGAAGTGTTGCCGTATTTTTTCTTGTCATTTTCCTGATTGCTCCGCTCATTGCCCAGGACCGTGTCACGGGTCTTAATTTTGCTACCCGCTCGGAAGTAATTGCCCAGAATGGGATGGCAGCTACCAGTCATCCGCTGGCAACCCAGGTTGCCCTCGACATCCTGAAGCAGGGAGGTTCGGCCGTGGATGCTGCCATTGCAGCCAATGCCATCCTGGGGCTGATGGAGCCCACGGGCTGTGGCATTGGGGGCGATCTGTTTGCCATTATCTGGGACCCCCAGTCCAAAAGGCTTCACGGGCTGAATGCCAGTGGTCGATCGCCTATGAGCCTCACGCGCGAATACTTCATCGAGAATGGTTACGAAATGATCCCCCAGCGGGGTGCATTGTCGGTGAGCGTTCCCGGTACCGTTGATGGCTGGTTCGAGATGCATGGCCGCTTCGGGCGCATCCCCATGCAACAGGTGCTGCAGCCTTCCATTGAATATGCAATCAACGGATTCCCGGTGTCGGAACTGATTGCCTATTACCTTGGACGCAGTGTGGCTGCTTTGGGAAGGTATCCCAATTTCAGGGAGACGTATATGCCATCGGGCCGCATGCCCGCCAAAGGAGAAATATTCCGCAATCCCGACCTGGCCAATACCTACAACTTACTCGCTACCCAGGGAAGGGATGCATTTTATCGCGGAGAAATTGCCCGGACCATTGAAACCTACGTGCGCGAAAATGGCGGCTTTCTCTCCTACGAAGATATGGCTGCCCATACCAGCCAGTGGGTGGAGCCGGTATCGGCCAACTACCGCGGTTATGATGTGTGGGAACTTCCCCCCAACGGGCAGGGAATTGCCGCACTCCAGATGCTTAATATCCTTGAGGGTTACGACATTGCTTCAATGGGCCTGTACAGCCCCGAATATATCCATCTTTTGGTGGAAGCCAAGAAACTGGCTTTCGAGGACCGTGCACAATACTATGCCGATATGGATTTTGCTGCTGTTCCCCTTAAAGGCCTGCTTTCGAAGGAGTATGCCGCTGAACGCCGGCAGCTCATCAATCCTTCGCGGGCTGCCAGGCGCCTTGAGCCGGGCATTCCCGAGCAGCCCAACACAATTTACCTTACAGTAGCCGACAAAGATGGAATGATGGTATCGCTCATTCAAAGCAACTACAGGGGAATGGGCTCTGGAATGACCCCAACGGGTCTGGGCTTTGTGCTGCAAAACCGGGGCGAGAGCTTCAACCTGCAACCCGGGCACCTGAATACCTATGAGCCCGGGAAAAGACCTTTTCATACCATCATTCCGGCTTTTATTACCAAAGACGGTGAGCCCTTCATGAGTTTTGGGGTGATGGGCGGGGCAATGCAACCCCAGGGACATGTGCAGATCGTGGTCAACATGATCGATTTCGGGATGAACCTGCAAGAAGCAGGCGATGCTCCCCGAATCCATCACACCGGCTCCTCTGAACCAACCGGTGAACAGATGACCAATGGAGGTATCGTGAACCTCGAATCAGGATTCCCCTACGAGACAATCCGCGCCCTGATGGAAAAAGGCCATACCATACAATGGGCCAACGGACCCTACGGCGGTTACCAGGCTATCATGCGGGACCCGGTCAACAAGGTCTATTACGGTGCTTCCGAGTCAAGAAAGGACGGACAGGCGGCAGGGTACTAATTCAAATTAAGAATTAAGAATTAAGAATTAAGAATTAAGAATTAAGAATTAAGAATTAAGAATATTTAGAGTTAATAAATAAGAGTTAATGTTTTAGATTATGCCAGGCGGGGGTGCTCTGCCTGGTTTTTTTTATGGCGGATGTCAATAGGAAAAAATATGCCCCGCCACCAATCTCTGAAACCTTTTCTACCTCAGTAGGGAAAACAGTATACCCTCCCTCATCCAATTCTTAACCTTATTTACCCCGGTACCTACCCGTCATCTACCCGTCACCTACCCGTCATCTACCCGTAAATTTA
>OBJA01001831.1_pt1 | contig 13521 bp, 10 predicted proteins | sample 1519751 | NCBI WGS metagenome assembly OBJA01 (sample SAMEA3881238, study PRJEB22517) | soil metagenome | biome: lake sediment; feature: soda lake sediment; material: sediment, water from around vicinity | place: India | collected 2013-12-23 | depth 3 m | reverse complement strand
AAATTCCACTACCAAAGAGAGTGAGATTGACGTTTAAAATCCGGCCGGATTCGGCCTGTTTTGCGGCAATATTCAGAAGTGCTTTGGAATTTGAACCCAGAATGGCCACATTGTTTTCCCCAAACCGTACGATCATTTTTGTCTGAAAGAACGTCTCAACCAGGTCATTATCGAGTAGCTTTGTGCCTACAGTAATGTTTTCCCAGGTTTTTTTCTGAGATCGTTGAGTTTTGGCAGAACCCTCGATGTACAGCACTTCAAAAGCGGTTTGCGCAGAAAGAAACGAATAAAACAACAGGATAATCAGAATAAGAGAGGGTTGCAGTCGGATATCCATGGGGTATGGCTTCGCCAAATGAGTCGTAAGGTTCACAGAATATGTTTTCAGCATCATATTGTAACGTGCTGACAGTGCGGAGTAAAGCATTTTTGCCTTCATGCAGCTAAATGTCGACAGTGATCACCATTTCTTGTATACTGAGAATCGGAGGCAACATGAAATTACAAGTTATTGGCAGACCTGAATCGAAGACTCCGTTTCTGATTGGGATAATTTTCATATTATGTAGCCTTTTTTATTTCCCGTTTCTCAATAAAGCACTTCACATCGATTCTGATATGCTGGTACATACAGCTCGACAGATTCTGGTTGATCCGATAAATCCCCCTCTGGGAAATTATGGATCCCATATGGTGCTTCATGATAAAACGCACATGCCTTCGTCGAGTATTTTCTATCGCTGTGGCCATCCTCCACTGCTTCCCTTTCTACTGGCCGGTGTGATTGCCCTTTTTGGTGATCACGAACCGGTATTTCATGCATTCCTGTTTCTGTTTTATCTTGGAGCAGTATTTGCCGTCTGGGTACTGCTTGGATTTCTGTATCCCAGAATATACCAGTTCTACGGGACACTGATCTGGACTTTCTCTCCTGCGCTTCTTGTAAATAGTCATAATATAATGTGGGATGTGGCTATCGCTGCATTTATGTTAGTGGCATTTGTATTATTTTTGTATGGGTTACGAAAAGAATCTTCTACCTGTATGCTGGCTTCAGGGATAGTAACCGGGCTTGCAGCTTTGACAAAAGTTAGTGCTTTGCCACTTTATCTGCTCATCGGATCCTATCTGCTGTTAAGTAAGCGGTGGAGGTATCTTTTAGTCTGGAGTGTTCCCGCAGTCGCCCTCCCGATGATCTGGGTAGTTCATAATCTGCTTGTGTTCCAAAAGATTCATTTCATTTCAATCGGCTGGTTCAGTTTCAGAACAGGTGATATCCGTTATCGGTTCGAGCGTTTTATAAGCTATTCGGGAGGCGCCCTTTTACTGCCTTTCATGTGGTATTGGTTGGCAATATGTAAAAAGAACCGGGTTGTGCTTCTGATTACTACCTTTGGTGCTGCACTCTGGGGAGTGTTGCTTGTGCTTGTTTTGAAAAAACCGGTTTGGTTTGGACTATTCTATTCTGTTTTTGCGGGGAGCGGTCTGTGGATTCTATGCAAACTCATGCTTCTTTTGGTTACATTCAGAAAACGTGAACCGAACAGCAGGGATCTGTTTCTTATCGGAATTTATATAGTGCTGAATGCAGCAGTTCTGATTATCCTTCCTTCTGCCAGTATCAGGTATATGCTTCCGGTGATCCCCTGTTTTCTGATCCTGCTTGGAACGGAGCTGCAAGCATTTTCGGCCATGCACCAGAAAATTTTTCTGAATGTAGCGGTAATCACTACCGGCCTTTTCTCGCTTGCGCTGTCCTACGGAGATTACCTTTACTGTAAAGCCGATCGTGATCTTCCGGAAACCCTCAAACAGAAAGGGTATCATCCGGAGAAAACCTGGTATTATGGACGGCTCTCGCTTGATTACTACCTGTCAGGTGCCGGTTTCAAAAATATCCGCATTGAGTCTGCAACGCCTCAACCAGGGGAATTTGTCCTGAATGAACTGATCCCAGGAGACTATAATATCATCGAAATCATCGGTACCGATCAGATCATGATCCCGATCGATACACTTCAACTGTATTTCTGGCCAATACGGACTCTGGGATACTATGCCGGTTTCTATGGCGGTGATCGACTACCTTACTCCTTAAAAACAGGGGTTCCACAGAAAGCATATGAAGTTTTCAGGATACCACTGAGCACAGAAGAGCTTATCGATTCAGGGGATAATCAATAATTACAATCCGGTTACAGCTTTTTCAACACAATGGTGATCCGGAATTATAAACTGAGAGAAAGAGAATTCAACCATATTAGTTGTCCAATGAAAAGCTATTTCTATTCATTATTATCCAATTATCTCTCCTTATACATTCAACCTGAAAATTCTGTTGTCGAGGTTTCTCCTCAGCATGATCATCTGCTTACAATGCTGCCTGCCAGAAAAGCGGCTGCTTTTGTATCGGGAACATCACAAAAATATCTTGGAAAGTTCCCGATGCTCACCTCTATCGAAGAGATTCGATCGTGGAAACCTGATTACATACTGCTAAACGGGAATCTCCACTATGAATCGGATATTCAGCAGTTACTTGAACAGTTGCACAAAGTCTGTACGCATGAAACCCGCATTCTCATAGTGTACTATAGTATGCTCTGGCGACCGCTGGTAAAGGTTGCAACACTCCTGGGAATACGGTTCAAAGAGCCGGAGCAGAACTGGATTGCTCATGAGGATATTCACAATTTGCTGCATCTGTCAGATTTTGAACCGGTTCGAAGAGAACATCACATACTCGTTCCACTGTTTCCGAATGCAGCTTCATCCTGTTTGAACAGGTTTATTGCGCCACTTCCTTTTTTCCGTCACTTCTGCATCTCAAATATCATGCTTGCCCGTCCTCTGAAAAAGGATGGATGTAGAGCACGTCCTTCTGTCTCTGTAATCATTCCTGCACGTAATGAGGCTGGAACCATTGACCAAATAATAAACACAATCCCGCAGATGGGACCTGATGATGAGCTTATTTTTGTAGAGGGTCACTCAACTGATACTACCTGGAAAATACTGCAGAAGCTCTGCAAACAGTACCATGGGAAAAAAAATATTATCATAGCACAGCAAGAGGGCAGAGGCAAGGGAGATGCAGTGCGCAAGGGCTTCTCACTGGCTTCCAAAGATATACTTATGATATTCGATGCAGACATGTCGGTAGCGCCTGAAGAGCTTGCAAAATTCTACAGAGCAATGGTCGAAAATAAAGGCGAACTTCTCATCGGGAGCAGACTTGTGTATCCGATGGAAAAACGGTCGATGAGATTTTTCAATATACTCGGCAATAAATTGTTTGCTCTGGCATTTTCATTTTTGCTCGGACAGCGTTTCAAGGATACGCTCTGCGGTACAAAGGTGATAACACGTGAAAATTATCTCAAAATTGCTGCACATCGGTCTTATTTTGGTGAATTTGATCCCTTCGGCGACTTCGATCTTATTTTTGGTGCGAGCAGAATGGGACTTAAAATACTCGAAATACCGGTGCCCTATAAAGAACGGATATATGGAAAAACCAATATTCATCGATGGAGCCACGGGTGGTTGCTGCTTAAAATGGTACTGTTTGCCGCAAAAAAGATCAAATTCATCTAAGCGGTTCCACTCTGATTCTGCTGGTTACTTCTCCAGAGTATGATACAACCGCCAAGTACCATGATGCCCAGAAAAAATGGTAGCAGCCACAGAAATGGTATTCGATATAATCTGTACAGTCCGCTCCAGAAAACAGAGTATCCCTGAAACAGTTCAAAGTCTGCAAACTGCAAACTGTCATTCCCAAGCAGCGGTTGCCATAATCGGGTGTATACATCACCTGTGCAATCGATTCCAAACTCTTGGCATGAATATGATTCATCACTGTGAGTCATTTTATGAACGAAGAGTTTACTTGCAACAACAAGGTGAGAGTTCCGAATGTTCCAGTAATCGCGATGAAAATAATAGATCTGTTGATACCAGACCATTGCCCCAAGAATATTGATAATAATTGAGATTGTAAGTATAATCGCAAATGCTGATTTTCCAAGGCGACTTGATCTCATCGAGCAAATGAAACCAGGGAGAAAAAGATGGAAAAGCAGAATGGAGGGGACAATCAGTCGTGGTCCCCACGACCATCCACCATGCCAGTCATGCCATTTTGCATAAAAGAGAAGGTTTCCAGCAATCATCCATAGAGATACCCTGGTGAGTTTCGCAGATCGCTGCCACACAGAACCGATACCAAATAACGCCAAAATGACCAGCGGTGAAAAGAGAAAGAGTGATTTTGAGGGTGAAAAGAGGAGGCCTGTGAGTCCGGCAAACAGGGGAGTAGTAAACAGTGATTGTTCTGCTCCATAGCCACTGTTAAAGGGGTTACCAAACCGGTGAAGGTTGAATAGAATCAGAAATATCATTGTGATCAGTGGTGTCAGCAGAAAAGAGGTGAACCCTCCGGCGGAATAGCGTCTTTTGAATACAAGTGCCAATCCGGAAAAGAAAATGACTGCTGAATAGACTGCATTACCCATTCGCAGCAGAATGAGAGCCGATAGGATTATGCCGAAAAAAAATCCGTATTTGCTTGTCAATTTATTACAGGAGATATACAGTGAAATGAATAGAAGCACCAGAACAGTGCTGGGAATTTCAGCGTGATTGATTTTAGAGTATGGGAGAAGAATGGAGCCTGCCGCGATCGAGAAGACACTAATCAGTGCAGTATGTCGCTGATATCCAAGCTTTAAAAAAATATGCATGAAGAGCACTAGTATCACTGCTGCCAGGAGTGTATTGGTAAGACCGCAGAGAAACCGCACCATATAATCGGTTCTGCAGGAGACGAATGAGGAAATACCTTCAGCAACGTAAACAGCCGGAACAAACAGCAATGCGTAGCCGACACCAAATTTACTGTAGAAACGTTCCTCTCGTCCCGCTTTGAGGTCTGGCAATCCCAGGGATGGCTCGAGAGAGATTTTCCCTCTGGTAATTGCTGTAGCAGTCGCTATACTGTATTGTGTATCTGATGGCATCTGGCCTGTGGGCAAAAAGATCAGAAAAAAACAGCATGCAGTGAAAAACAGTATGAGAAGATAGTTCTTGTTGGACATGTTTTCTGATACAGGCTATGGTTAGGAACATACCGCACCATTATTGTACTACGGTGCCGCAGGCGGTGCAAGTCAGTTGATCGCCGGAGTGTATTTACAAAAGATGGCTTTCTGAGATACGGAACAGTTCACTGACCGATTGGTTATAGTGGAGGTGGTTGATGGTCGATGCGATACGCCGGGCCAGTGAATGGACTTTTACGAATTCGAGATGAAGAATAGCCGGGATCTGCGGAATTGAATCTGTAGTGTGGAACTCTTTTAATCCGAATTCTTCGTGGAGCTCGATGAGGCCTGGAATATACTCTTCACGGAGCTTCATGTGGCTGACACCCGCATAGATCTCATCGACCCCATTGGAATGTAGCCATCGGGTAGCATTGATAATCGATGATCCGGTCACGGTTTCATCATCGGTTATAATCGCCACACGCTTGTTCCGTACATCACCTATGATCCCCAGAAGATTGGCGCGGTCTTTACCTGGACGGAACTTGTTGGCGATTGCGTAAGGAATATCCATTGCATCAGAAAAGTGCACCGTGAATTTCGCTCCACCGGCATCGGTCGATACCGCCACTACATTATCGAGTCCTTTGAACGAGCTGAAGATGTCGATGAACAGATCAAGTCCGCTCAGCGCTACGAGCATCATTTCCGGTTCGTAAAACCCGTATAAAGAGAGTGCGTGCGGGTGATATGTGACATGGGTGTGAGCCCCGGCAGTTTTTAACTGATCGGCAAAAAGGCTGGCCAGAGTTGCTTCCCTGGCAAGAAAGCTTGGTTTGTCCTGACGGGAATAGGGGCAATAGGGGGTTACGACATTGATACTGCGGGCACGATGTGCCCGCAGTGTGCGAATAACCTGAAGAAGCTGCTGGATATTTTCATTGACCGTATTGGGTGTGAGATGTTCATGAACACTCTGGAATACATAGACATTGGATCCTGCCACATGCTGATCTAACCGGGGGCAGGTTTCTGTATCGGCGAAAACTGTTGTAATCGGGTTTTCAAGGCTGCCAATCATCGGGATCTTCTCAAGATCACTGCCGTTTTCCCGAAGAAGTGTCTCATATTCGTGCTTTACAGCCTGGCCTAAAGAGACCCCGGAATTGCATGCCACAAAAAGAAGCCATCCATTAGGTCCTGAGAGCTGTCGTTTTTTTATGCGGTCGAATTTTTCTGGTGTGACAAACAGACGTGACGCTTCCTTTAAAAATTCCATAGATCGGGCTCCTGCCAGGTTATACTACAGTTTATGGAATGTTCCACACCACCACTCATGCTCTGTTTTCTCCATAATCAGTTCACAGCTAATCGATCGGGCAGTCTCAATGGCAGCATCCTTTTCCTCAAAAAGAATACCCGATCTAATCAGAATTCCGTCACGTTTGAGCATTTTTGCAACCTGTGGAAGCAGCGGGTCCGACTCAGTAGTTATCATATTCATGACGATCAAATCAAATCTGGTTATGGTTTTTAAAGAGTCGAGAGGGCCGATGATAAATTCGATTTTACCGGAACTGGTGTTGTGCATTCGGTTTTCGGCAAGGTTTTCCCGGCAGTCAGGATCGATCTCAGTACCGATACTCAGAGCTGCTCCGCAGAGGTCTGTAACAAAGCACAGTATTCCCGAGCCAGTTCCTATGTCAAGAATGCTTCTTTTCTCAAGCCATTTTCTATGTGCCAGTATTGCCTGAGCGGCAAGACGGGTTGTTTCATGGTGTCCGGTACCGAATGCCATTTTCGGTTCGATTTTTATCCAGTTTTCACCACTGTGTAGTGGGGGAGGTAACCAGAGAGGGGAAACCCAGAACCCTGGAGCGAGCTTGGCCGGTTTCATTGATTCGCGCCACTGCTTATTCCAGTCCTGGTTTTCGATTTCACAGATCAGAACCGGTGAACGCGGGTTTCGCTTCTCCAGGTCCTCTGCGGCGGATTGTGCTGCTTCTAAATCTTTAAAGTATACCTTAATCCTGACTCCATCCTCGACACTCTCCTCCTCACTTCCCTCCATGCCTAAAGCATACCAGACCGCCATTGCCACATCACGCTCTTCAGGTGTCAAAATGCAGCTTACGCAGTATGTTCCCATCGTCCCCGCTACTCCTGTCTGGAAACAGAACGTGATCGTCTGATTGCGCAGAACTCTCCACACATGCTGCATAATGATTCATCATCACTGGGCGGCAGTGATTCACGGTAGCTTCGGGCCTTTTCCGGATCTATGCACAATGAGAGTACCCGTTCCCAGTCGAGCTGAACCTTTGCGCGAGAGATTGCATAATCCCACTCCGTTGCTCCTGGATAGCCCCGGGCAATATCTGCTGCATGGGCTGCAATACGTGAAGCAATAACACCTTCCCGAACATCCTCTAAGGAGGGTAGTCTGAGGTGTTCTGCCGGGGTTACATAACAGAGGAAGTCTGCGCCAGCCATTCCTGCGACTGCTCCACCGATGGCTGCGGAAATGTGATCATACCCGGGGGATACATCTGTTACCAATGGGCCCAGCACATAAAAAGGGGCATCATTGCAGAGTGTTTTCTGAATCTGCATGTTGGAGGCGACCTGATTGAGTGGAACATGACCCGGCCCTTCAACAAAGACACCAACATTTTTCTCACGGGCACGTTTGACCAGCTCGCCTAAAACAACTAGCTCCTCTACCTGGACCCGATCTGTTGCATCCTGAAGTGCACCTGGCCTGAACCCGTCACCAAGGCTCACTGCTACATCGTATTGTGCCAGAATCTCCAGTAACCGGTCGTATTGCTCGTAAAGAGGGTTTTCCTTGTCGTTGCAGTGTATCCATTCCATGATAATGGTTCCACCACGACTGGTTGCCCCGGCAAGGCGATCTACCTCTTTGAACCGTCTGACTGTTTGCCGATTGACACCGCAATGGAGTGTCAGAAAATCGACCCCCTGTTTGCAGTGGTCTTCAATAACCTCAAACATATCATCGGCTGTAATCTCCAGAACCGATCTGCCCTGATCTCTTGCCCGGGTTGCCATTTCGTAAAGGGGTACTGTGCCAACCGCAACCGGACACGCTTTGAGAAGCTCGGTACGGACAGCAACAAGATCACCACCTGTAGACAGGTCCATGATCGCATCTGCTCCATGGTGTACTGCTACTCTCATTTTTTCCATTTCAGTGCCAATTTCAGCATGTGATGAAGATGTTCCGATATTGGCGTTTACTTTTATTCGCGATGGGGCTCCCAGAACTAATGGCTCTATGGATCGGAGCTTATTTCGGACCAGAACCATTGACCCATGTGCTATTGCAGAGCACATTTTCTCGGCAGGTATGCCTTCACGCTTAGCTGCCACTTTCAGTTCTTCGGAGATAATGCCTGATTTTGCCTCTTCCACTCTTGTCATAAAGACAGCCGTACTCACTTTCACCAGAAAAAGAACTTCAGCCTGATCGTCCCGGATGATCCATTCTGATCGACCGTATATGATTTGATAAACCTGGAATTATAGGAAAATAGATCAGGGTGGAAGGGTTGTTAGAGAAAAATATGGCACAAATCCTGCTTTTACACCAGAATGGATCTGTCAAAAACTTGTTATTGAGCTTCCAATATGGTATTATTAGTCTCTATCCAGAAAAAAGCATTGTGAACTGATAAAACAATTGAATTGCAGAAACCGTTTAATCTATTTTTTCCATTTTTGATTCTGAAATTGTTTGATGGAGGGAAATAATGGCTACGAAGAGTCTTACCAAAAAACAACTTGAATACTTCAAGGAAAAGCTCCTTTCTGAAAAGCAGAAGGTACTTGAGGAGATGGACGAGCTCCAGCAGAGCAATCTCAAACAGTCAATATCAGATTCTGCCGGAGAGATTTCCCGTTACAGTTACCACCTCGGGGATGTGGCTTCATTGTCTTATGGAAGAGAGTTTTCGATGGGACTGGCTGAACGTCAGCAGAAATATCTGGAACAGATCGATGAGGCTCTTCAGAGAATCGATGACGGGTCCTATGGTATCTGCAAAGTAACAAACGAGTTGATCCCTGTCGAACGCCTGGAAGAAGTACCGGTTGCCAAGTATTCCGTTAAAGGAAAAGAGATCCTTGAACGGCGCAAACGGCAGGGAATTTAACCACAAACTTCCTCCATCTTCACTATTTGGTTTCCGATCATGCTGAATCGCAAACCAAATAGTGCACACTCCTTATTCATGCGGGTGATACCTTTACTCAAGCTGATTCTCTTTCTCCTGTTTCCTGTTACCCTTTTCTCTGAACCCGCTTCCATTGTTTTGACCGATTCTACAGTGTCCAGCTGCTCTTTTGGAACTCTTTCTGACTGTCGCTCACTTAAACGCTTCATTGCGGGGGTCAAACCACCTCTCCGTATCACTGCACTCAGAACGTATCTGGATTCTCTGGGGTACTTCCATGCATCTTGGGATTCTGCTTCCAGCAATTCAGTTCTTATCTACCCTGGTAAAAGAAGTATCGTTCTGGGTGAACAGATCTCCGGAATCGATTCTTCTGTTTTGGCCAATCTCGGGCGTCTGAATCTGCCCTTCGCCTATAATGCCGGCTTAATCAGAGATCGGTTCAGGCAAATTGGAAATCTCCTTGCACAGAAGGGTTACCCTTTTGCAACTCTTTCCCTTACCATTTTGAATGAAGGTAGTGGGGGGCAGGATTCTCTTGTTCTCAGTTTCAAAGTGAAATCCGATCAGCAATATATGGTCGCCTCGACACCGATTTCCGGATCTGTAACTACCAGAAGAAAGATCATTTCTCATGATATCCTGCTTAAAGCGGGAGACCTATACAATCTTACATCAGTTCAGGAATCGGAGAAACGGCTTAGATTACGACCCTATATTGCTGAGGCTGTAGCATTGCCTCCACAGATTGTCTCCTCTACAGAACAACATGACAGCTTAAATGTGGTTTCAGTACCATTTCTGATTGTCGACAGATCCGGATTAGGGTTGGATGGTGCTGCTGGCTTTGAAACAGAACAGAGCGGAAAACTGCAGTTCTACGGCAATCTAACCTTTTCTTTTCTCAATATTTTGCATTTAGGCGAGGAGGTGCAGTTCAAGTATGCAGGTAACAGGGAGCGACAGGAGTTAAAATTGGAGCTGGCTAAGCCATGGTTCTTCAATCTTCCCCTGATCTTTTCAGCCGGATCGGGACTGGAAATCGTACGTGATCAGTATGGGTTTCTCAACGGAAACCTGAGATTTCTTTCTGAACTCGGATCTCAATGGCGGGCAGGGCTGGGTATAGAGATTCAGGAGATGACACCATCGCAAGACACAATCGGGGAATACGGCACTTTCTATGGAGCGGATTTTATTCTGATGCGGGCACCACAACGGTATCAACAAGGACTGTTTTCCCAGGAATTTTATCTTGAAACCGGAAGCGGTATGGCGAAAAAACGTAAAAGCCACACTCGAACCCGTTTGGGTTTTCTTGGTGGGATTCATGTCCCAATATTTGGTAACCAGGCGTTCGTAACCAGAGTTGTTTCCCGGCATATTCTCTCAGATGAAAAAGAACTGCTTGCAGCAGAGTTGAATCGTGTTGGGGGGTACAATTCGATTCGGGGCTATTCAGATAACGAGTTCTCTTTTCGTAACGTCATGTATGGGCAACTCGAATATCTTCTATATTTTAAAAGAGCAGGATCGGTATATATTTTTACTGACGGAGGGATTGGTTTCGAAGATGAAATCAATCTGAACGATAATCACCGGTTACTGTTGGGGTATGGTCTTGGTGTGCGGCTTCCATCAAAACGTGGAACATTGAATCTTGAATGGGCCCGCAATTTACAGGAAAAACGGAGTCCGGGGCGTATTCACATCCGAATACAGAACGCACTCGCATATGCTTCAGGGAAAACCCCCTGGTAATCTCTATAAGGCTGTGATGTGAACATGATACCTGGTTTGATCTGTTCCCTCTTTTTGACTATCTCTGCGGCCTGTCCTGTTATCGATTCGCTGGTGAATACCTCTTCATCCGCAATAACAGTACAGCAGTTATTTCATGCTTTTCGTGGTCAGGATGAGCACTGTTTTGCGTCCCTCATTTCAGGAACGGTAGTCTCAAATAGAAAGATCCCGGAAGATTCCCTGACCAGACTCATTACCACGTGGTCCGAAAAAGAGGTACTCAGTACCGCAGTGCTGATTTCATGCTATAACGATTCTGTTTACAAAAAGCCAAAGCTCTGGAGAACTCTCATAAGTGAATGGGAGAAAAGTAATGGGTCACCCTATGATGTGTTTACGGATCTTGTGAGATCCGGGAAACCTCGGATTGCAGATACACTGTTTCTCATCTTTGACAAGGAGGGAAAGCTTGATGCCCATGATGTGATGCGTTGGGCGAAAATAAAGGGACTCGTTGAAGAGTACAATATGGTTGCAGGGCTATACTGCAGGGTTCTCAGGGCCGAACCGTCTTTGACTCCTATTGCCTTGAGTCAGTTCATGCAGGTTCTGGGAGAGATGCCGCCGGAGTGTGCAGACAGTGTTCTTAATCAATTCTACAGGTGTGGAATCGAGATTCCCGATGCAGATACTGTATCCCTGAGGATATGGATAGCCGATGCCTTTTCGAGACTGGGTTTATACAAACAGGAGATTGCTGTCCTCAGTGGTGTGCCAAATCTTCCACCGAAAACTGTAGAACGACTAATCGATGCTGCACGGAGGCACTTTTCAAAGAGAAGATTCGATCAGGCTATTGCAGCCTCCAGGGTCGTCTATCAGCGGGTTGGTAAAGGGGATTTCAGATCAGTAGTCGCAACCATATTGTATCAATCGTACATGGAACAGGGAAACCGGGATTCGGCTCTGGTGTGGCTGGAACGGGCTGATATGACATCGGAAAGGGTTCGCAGTGAAGCTGTTGCACTTTATCAGAGTGCTGGAAACCTTCAGAAAGCAGGGGAATTGATTGATTCACTTTCCCGATCGCTGGTTAAGGATACACTACAGATCAGGCAGGAACTGTTTTCCGGAAATTTTACAAATGCGGCTGCTCTGGTTCAAAGTGCAAACAGCATGAAAAGGTCACAACAATCGGTTACGGTCTGGAATGTCAGAACGCTGCTTTTTGCAGGAAAACTCAAAGAGGTGGCAGAGATTTTGGGAACCGCTCGTATAGAGCCTTCATGGGAGTATGCCGGAGAACTGCTCTCCTGCAAATACTGGCTGCAAAAATTGGGGAGTTCTCCTGAAGCCCTTGCTACCTGGGCTCAAATCGAATATAATATCTACGTCGGGAAGCCCGATCACTCTGCTGAACTGATTTCAAAGAGTACTATCTCTTCGGATCTGAAATGGCGTCTGGAACTGCGTGCCGCAAAAGGCCTTATTCAGGGAGGACGATTTGATCAGGCATCGACACTGCTTTCCAGGGGTAATGAAAACGAGGTGTCACCTGAATACCTTTATTTTAAAGCAGAAGCTCTCCATGGAAAGGGAGTAACTGATAGTGCACAGGTGATCCTTGAAAAAATCGTGCTGCATCATCCAAAAGATGTTTTTTCGGGAAAAGCACGCATTTTCCTTTCAAATATAGGGATGAAAAAATAGTACTATCCAGTGAATGGAATCGATGGAGTGAACGTATGAGTATTCGGTGGGTAAGAAATCTTCTGGTTGATGGTGAGAAGAGTACAATCGAGATTCAGATTGGTGACAAACGGATCGGAGATAAATGTTATACCCGGATAAATAGTGAAGTTGAAGCGTGGTTTGAAAATATTTATACCACACGAAACGATATAATAGCTCAAGGTGTGGATATTCTGAAAAAGAGACTTGGAACTAAAAATGTGACTTATCCTGATGGAAGAGAATATGACTGGCAATGAATTGAAGAGACCTAAAAAATATGTGATCATACATGGGCATTTTTACCAGCCGCCACGGGAAAATCCCTGGATCAATCTAATAGAGAGACAACCATCTGCAGCACCGAATCATGACTGGAATGAGCGGATATATGATCAGTGCTACCGTCCGAATGCTTACTCTCGTCTTCTGAATCATCAGGGGATGATCGTAGATATTTACAATAACTACTCCAGTATGAGTTTCAATTTCGGACCAACCCTGTTTTCGTGGCTGGAGGAGTTCCATCCGGTAACTGCCCAAAGAATTATCGAATCGGATGCAGAGAGCTGTCGCAATCTGGATGGACATGGAAATGCTGTTGCCCAGGTATACAACCATATCATCATGCCGCTGGCATCACGGCGCGATCAACTGACACAGATCCGATGGGCGAAATATTTCTTCAAAAAACGGTTTGGACGAGATCCCGAAGGGTTCTGGCTTGCTGAAACCGCAATAAACATGGAGACGATACAGTGTTTGGTTGAGGAAAAGGTGAAATTTGTTATCCTCTCTCCTAG
>OBJA01001830.1_pt1 | contig 13522 bp, 13 predicted proteins | sample 1519751 | NCBI WGS metagenome assembly OBJA01 (sample SAMEA3881238, study PRJEB22517) | soil metagenome | biome: lake sediment; feature: soda lake sediment; material: sediment, water from around vicinity | place: India | collected 2013-12-23 | depth 3 m | reverse complement strand
AAGATGCCGAGGTTTTTGTGAAAAGAAAAATAACCTGCAGCCGCGATGCAGCTGATTTTTTTATGCCTTTGCTTGGCGATTTGCCTCACGAAGAGTTTTGGGTGCTGTTGCTCGACCGCGGCAATAAAATCATTGATCATTTTATTATCAGCCAGGGGGGGATTTCGGGAACATTGATCGATGTGAGGATTATCCTTAAGTCTACCTTAGAGAAACTTGCTGTTTCATTAATTCTATGCCACAACCATCCATCCGGAACTATGGAGGCATCGGATGCCGATATTAAAATTACAAGAAAGATTAAGCAGGCAGCCGAATTGATGGATGTTTCGGTTCTCGACCATATAATTATAGGGCAAAACCATTACCTGAGTTTTGCCGATGAAGGAATTTTAAACTAAACGGTTTGATATGATACTAATTTATACCGAAAAGCTAAATCCCAGAATTGAATACATTTTCAGGTTGATCTTTAATATCATTCTTGGCAAGCAGGTAGCTTTTACTACGAAAACAAATAAATTCATTACAACAACCCAACCCAAATTAAATTATTCCTACGAAAAATTTGGAGATGAAATCTATATAAAGCCACACCGCCTTTTATACTGCAAGGCACTGATTCAGCCAGATATACAACCCGTATGGCATGAAGGGGAAAAGTATTTTTTTGAAAGCTCATCGGATTCTGTATTGCCCTTCGATCCCTTTGCAGCTGCTTTCTATCTTGTGACCCGCTATGAAGAGTACCTTAATTTTGAAAAAGACAAATATAAAAGATACCCGGCCAAAGAAAGTTTATTGCAGAAACATAACCTGCTAAAAAAGCCGGTGGTAAACATTTGGGCAAGATTGCTGGCCACTAAGATAAATGAACGGTATCCGGAGATTGAATTCCCAAAGCCTGAATTTAAATTTTTGCCTACTGTTGATATTGATAATGCATGGGCTTATGCACATAAAGGTTTTTTGCGTACCACCGGAGCAATGGCCAGATCTTTCCTTAAGGGTGATTTCAGTGAATTGCGAAAACGCCTGAGCATTTGGGTTGGGAAGGAAAAAGATCCTTACGATACTTATGAATATATTGATCAGGTGTTTAAAGGCCATGAAGAGAACGTGATTTTTTTCTTTTTACTTGGCAACTACAAACGATACGACAAGAACATATCATGGGAAAATAAGAATTATAAGGATTTGATACGAAGCATTGCTTCGCGGTACCAGGTGGGCATCCATCCATCTTATTCATCGAGCAAGAAAAAAAATAAATTATTGGTTGCAACTGAGGTAAGACGCCTGCAGCAAATCGTTGGGAAGGAAATTGGTAAGAGTCGTCAGCATTTTTTAAGATTGCGCATTCCAAGGGCTTACCGTAACCTTATAAGAAATGGCATTAAGGAAGATTTTTCAATGGGCTACCCCTCCCATACAGGCTTCAGGGCAGGAATTTGTACACCTTATCCGTTCTATGATTTGAAAAAAGAATCAGCAACATCGTTAACCGTTGTGCCATTTCAGGTAATGGATGTATCTTTAAATGTTTATATGAAGTTATCGCCTGAGGAAGCTATAAAAGAAATTGAAAGCCTGATGCAGGAAGTTAAAAATGTGGGTGGAACATTTTCTTACATCTGGCATAATGAAACATTAAACGAACAAGGTGGTTGGAAAGGATACAGGGATGTATTCAGAATTATGAACGAAAAAGGATTTAATTGGATTGATGCCGGAAAATAATATCAGGTTTTTAAAACACAATGAGGTTGATTACCAGAAATGGGACAATTGTATTAACAATGCCTTTAACTCGAGGATATATGCCACCACAGGGTTTCTTGACCGGACAGCGGAAGTTTGGGATGCCTTGGTATGGGATGATTATAAATTTGTTATGCCCCTTCCGTCCGGCAAAAAGTGGGGAATAAAGTATGTCTACCAGCCATTTTTCTGCCAGCAGCTGGGTATTTTTCCTGCACCTCCTGCCGGTATACAAGTACAATTTTCAGATGAACTTATCAAAAGATATCGCTTTTTTCAATTTCAGGTAAATCCGCATATCAATGCTGATGCATTTAAAAAATTTGAACTTAATGAGAGGCTGAATTTTATATTGCCGTTGCATGAACCGTATGCAACCATAGCTTCCCAGTTTAAAAGCAATGCCAGGTACCATATTTCCATTGCGCATAAAAAGGGGGTTCGTTTGGTGAATACCCTGGATTCAATGAAATATGTTGAAATGAAAAAGCAACAGGTTGCCGGGACAGTTCACGATAAATCATTTAAAATACTTTCACGGTTGATATCATGGAGCCAGACACAAGGCAATGGTCAGATAATTTCTGCTATTACCTCCGCTAATGAGGTATGTGCAGCTGCTTTTTTTCTAAGATACGGAAACCGGCTAATCTATTTGAATTCCTTTTCCACCCCCGAAGGCAGAAAGCTAAGGGCAATGTATGCCATCTTAAATGAAGTGATTCATAAATATGAAAAATCCGGATTTCTTTTTGATTTTGAAGGTTCATCGGTTGAAAGTATTGCCACTTTTTTTAGAAGCTTTAGCCCTAACGAAGAGCTTTATTATAATGTATACCTGAACAACCTTCCATTCCCAGTAAAATATTTTAAAAAGAACAAGACATGAACCGTACCCGGGGAAAAAAATTATTGTACCGGTTATCAAAGCCTGTTTCGTTTAAACTGTTACAACAGCTATCGAATCAGTTTTTCGTATTTCCGTTTTACCACCTGATATCCGATGCACCTTCCCCGCTGGTTAAACATTTGTACCCTGTTTCAGATTTGGGGCAGTTTATTAAAGACCTGGATTTTTTACAGCGTAATTTTTCCCCAGCCACCTTCGATGAAGTACTGAATCTGGCAAATAGCAAGAAGTATCATGGAAAGCCTAAGTTTTTTCTTACTTTCGATGATGGACTTTCTGAATGTTTTGATGTCGTCCTGCCTGTTTTGAGAGAAAGGAATTTGCCCGCAGCATTTTTTGTCAACCCGGCTTATGTTGGCAACCGGCAGCTCTCACACCGGCAAAAGGTGAGCCTGATTATTGACCATGTGATAAATGAAAATAATCAGAACCTGCTGAAATTGGCAGAAGAATCTATTGGTATGAGGTTTCACCAAAAGGATTCATTGATAAAGTTTATTAAACGTCTTACATTTAATAAACTACAGATAATTGATAATTTGGCAGCTGGTTTTGAAATTGATTACAAAGATGCGCTGAAAGCATACAGGCCATATATGGATATTTCGCAGTTGCAGGCATTGCACAATTCGGGGTTTATTATAGGCTCGCACAGCTATGATCATCCTGAATTTAACCTTCTTTCGGAAGACAATATGAAAGTTCAGGTTGTACGCAGTTTTCAATTTCTTGAGGAAGAGATGGGAGTAAGAGAACGAATTTTTTCATTTCCGTTTCATGATATTGGGATCCCGCTTTCTTTTTTTGATTTTCTTAAGAATGAAGCTGGAGTGAAAGCCAGTTTTGGTACATCAGGAATTAAACTCGACAATGCTCCCGGCCATATCCACAGGATTCCTATGGAACTGAAAGGCTTTAGTGGAGCTGAGGAGATTATCCGGTCCGAGTATTTTTATTATCTTGGCAAGGCGATAGCCCGAAAAAATTTGGTCAAAAGAAGATGAACCTAATTCAAAAATTTTTCAATGGTTTTATAAACTACAGGAAGAATACAGCTTTTGTTTCGAAAACAGGGCAATTTACTTATGACGGGTTTCTTTCGCTTGTGAATGGTAGCCGGTTATTGCTTGAAGATTTGCCCGAGTTTAGCCATCAAAAGCCTGTAGGCGTTTTGTTCAATTCAGAGGCCGAGACTTATGCTGCAATATTTGCCATCTGGTTTTCAGGGGGAATATTTGTGCCATTGAATCCTGCAATGCCTCCATCGGTGAATAATGAACTAATAAGAAAACATGGTTTAAAAATGATATTCTCCCCTGGGAAGGTACCTGCAGGGCTGGATCTGGGAGAGGTACATATACTGGAGAATATGCAGGCTTCCTCGGTGATTGAGCTTTCTTTATTCGATTGGAGCCAGGATCAGATAATGTATATTCTTAATACATCGGGGAGCACAGGGACTCCCAAAACTGTGCCTGTCAGCCTTAAAAATGTGGAGGCCTTTGTTGATGGATTCCTTGAGCTTTACCCTGAATTAAGTGCAGAGGATAATTTTTTACAAACATATGACCTGACTGCCGATGCTTCCTTTACGGGTTATCTCATTCCCATGTTATTGGGTGCAACGGTCTATTCAATACCCTCTGAAGGTTTTAAGCCATTTGCCGTGGCCAAAGTTCTTTCAGAGAAACCAATAAGCTGGGTACAGGTAACGCCATCTCTGTTGGCATGTCTGAAACCTTTTTTTCATTCGTTTCACCTGGATGATATTAAACATTTTCATTTTGGGGGAGAGGCACTGCCTGCAGATTTGATCGGGGAATGGAGACAACATATCCCCAATGCTGAAATATCAAATGTTTACGGACCTACTGAAACAACAATTACTGCCACCATTTACAAATGTGCACCGGATGAAAAATTGAAGTTCAGAAACAATGTGGTGAGCATAGGCCGGCCATTAAAAAAAGTAAGAGTTTATATTCAGGATAATCAGTATGCAGACTGCGGAGAACTGCTGATTTCAGGTGAGCAGGTAATGGAAAACTATTTATTTTCTGCATCTCAGCCTTTCAGAGTAATTCCTCCCGGATTGGATGTGTATTATCCTACAGGCGATTTTGTTGAAATGGATGAAGAGGGCTTACTTTACTTTTGCGGAAGAAAAGATGAGCAGGTAAAAATAAGTGGTTATCGTGTAGACCTTATAGAAATTGAGAACAAGATTCGGTCACTGCTTCCCCAGGCTGGAAATGTGGCAGCAGCAGCAGTCGAAAAATCGCCTGGATTGTTTCAGTTGGTTGCTTTTATTGAAGGATATTCAGAAAGTGAGAAAGAACTCTTAGATAAACTGCGCCTGGTTTTTCCATCGTATAAAATCCCGGAAAAAATAATAGGTGTTGCAAATTTTCCTTTTTCTTTATCAGGCAAAACCGATAAGAAAGCACTTGTTGCCAGTTATTTAAGCACAAAATGTTAAGGATGGACACCAGCGAAAAAAACCTGTATGAATTTTATCACCAGATTGCAACAGGAAAGCATGTTCGTTTAATTGAATGCGAGGCGTATTATGCAATTCATGGAAATCACGGTAACTGGCCACAAATTGTATTCGACATCCGTTTTGAAGGAAATCCTGGAACGCACCTTAATAAAGTTTTTTCAGATCTAGCTGATATTGGTGATGTAAATCTGGCTGTTTGCAACAGACAGTTATTTACAGCAAATGATCAGGAATTGCTCCGGCACAATCAAATTTTTCCGGTTGGGAGCTGGCAGTTGATGGAACTTGAATCCCCCGATGTTTTGAAAACAGATGTGCCTGCAGATTATGAAATGCAACTCCTGGCCACTGCTGCTGAAGTGGATGCGTTTACAGCTCTGGTAAATACTGATATGATGAAAGGGCAGGTGGTGAATAAGGAACTTTTTCAGGAACTTTCTAATTTTCAAAGCATTTGTATGTACGGCTTATTTAAAGGCAAAGAATTGGTGAGCGGCCTTTTGTCATTTACAGGTTCAAATAAAGTGGCCGGTTTGTATTTTATAACAACAAAGCTGGATTTTCGCGGAAAAGGTCTGGCCGGTGTACTTATTAAGAATGCAGCAAAATTACTTTTTAATAATGGTGCTGGAAAAGTGGTGCTGCAGGCTTTGCCAAAAGCCGTACCTTTATATTTTCGCCTTGGATTTTCACAAAAAGGAGAACTCGTAATATTTTGGAAACAACAGCATGGAAAAAACAGCAATATTAGATAAAACGCTTGAAGTCTTTAAGCAGGTTTTTGGGGAGTCATCCGAGGTAAATGAATATGCCAGCTCCGATACAATTGATAAATGGGATTCTCTAAATCACATTTTGTTGATTCAGGAACTGGAGAAAGCATTTGGGTTGAAGTTTGATTTGTTTGAAATTATTGAACTCCGCGATGTGAAAGGCCTTGTTGATTATATATTCTCTAAGGAAAAACAATGACAATCCGTGAAATAACTGTCGGAGGGTTAATGGATTTTATTCGGAGCGAAGATTATTCGAAAATGAATCCCAAGCCAATTACACCTTCAAGGGCTGTTTCGCAGGCAAAAAATCCTGCCGCCAGGCCAGAAGATATTGCACTGGTATACATCTCCGACAACAACAAGCTGCTTGCCTTTGCCGGGATACTTCCCGATGAGGCAGAAGGGCAATCTGAAACTATTTACTCAAATTCAGGCTGGTGGGTTCATCCCGAACATGGACGTAGCTATGGATTGCAGGTCTTCTTTAAGGCACTGCAAAATTGTCACCTGCGGATGTTCTTTACAGATTGCTCAGCATACACAAAATCAATACTTGAAAAGTCGGGTTTGTTTTCATTTCGAGAACCTGTTAAAGGCCTGCGTTATATCCTTCGTAGTTATTCAGCTGAATTGTTTCGCAGAAGAAATGTTAACCGGATCATTTCATTCGTATTTTCTATTGCCGACGTTTTTTTGAATTATTTTGTTGCATTCAGAATAAAGTCCTGGAGGAAAAGAAATTTGTCATTTGGTTATTCATTTTATTCTGTTGATAAAATTGATGAAGACCTGAATGGTTTTATTAGGAAGCATTCATCAGATTACTATTTAAAGCAAGATGGTGAAAAACTAAACTGGATAGTTCAAAATTCATGGTTGATAACTGATAATGTTACCCCTGCAGTTTCATATCCTTTCTCCTATATTACATGTAGTTTTAAACAGGAGTTTCTTGTTGTGCAGAATAAAGGTCAGATTGTGGCTGTGTTGTTACTTTCACTTCGCGATAATCATGCGACCATTCCTTATGTCTATTATGACTGCCAACATTTATCACAGGTGCTGAAAATTCTGCTGAATTACCTGTTTCAATTAAAAATCTTCAGCCTGGTGGTATTCAATCATAAAGTATTACGAGAGCTTGAGAATATTGGGATGCCATCATTTATCAATTTAAAGGTTTCCCGGCATTTTGGCTATTCAAAAGAATTAAATGATGTTTTCTCTGGTGATAAATTATTTCAGGATGGGGAAGGGGATGTAGCATTTACCTGATCAGGGAATCTTCTCATACAAACTGTAGATAATGGGGTTCCCTTCCCTGGCATTTATCCTGAAGTTATCAATCAGAAAAGTATGCCTTCCTTTGTTCCAAACATAAACATTCAGAACAAGATCCTTTTGATGAAGTTTGAAATCTGCAAGCTTCAGGGAGTGATGTACCGAATACCAATCAGCGTCTGAGGTGTTTGGATCGATGAATGTTGAAAAATCTGCTCCGCTAAAATGTACCACTTCGCCTTTTGACTCCAGCGTGGCTATAAGTAATATTTCAGAAATGCCAGTCTTAGAATGTACATCTACTGCTAAATCAATGAAGTTGTTGTGGTGGGTGATCAACGGGTTTAAAGGCGCAGAAAAGGTAGGGGACCATTCGGTAAGGCTGTCCATCAGGTAATAATGTTGCTCAGGATTGCCGTTGTATTCACCTATATTTTCATTTTTTATTGAGCGCCAGCCTTCGGGTGCAGGTGAAGAAAAATCAAGCAATGTAATATTGTGTGGTTTTTGTCTGCCCTCTTTGGCAAACAACCATGTTGAACCCATGAAGTAGTTTTTCTGATCCAGTATATTAGGAAAATACTCAAGGATCAGAGGGATGGTATTCGGTTTATTTGAAGACAATGCTCCAAAATAAAGATACTCGTTGTGCTCGCTGAGTTTCTTTAGGTGCCTGATAAAGGATGCTTCATTATCGAATGAATCAAACCAGGTGAATATTGAATCTGCCTGATGCCGGGCTGTATAAAAGTTGGTTATTTTTTTATGTGAATCTATTATTGCCCCAAGATTCGGGATGGCTGACTTTGCTTCTTCAAAGTCTAAAATAATATGTTCGTAGACTGATTTATAAAAGATATCGTAGTGCCTGCGTTCATTCAACAATGAAAAAATATTGATACTCATAATAACAGTTACCAGCATCAGGTTCCTAAGTGGATTTTGTTCCGGTATATGTCCAAACAGGATAAAAAGTATGGGGAAAAAAGAAAACAGCAATACTGAATATTGCAGTACAGGATTGACATAGACCGAATACAAGTACCCGATAAGCAATGGCAACAGAAACCAGAAAACCGACAGCAGGTAAATTCTGATATTGATGGTGTTTTTTTTAATAAATATATAGCCATATATTATCAAGCCCAGAACCAAAAGGATAGAAAGGGGTGAGAAATTGAAAATATAATACGGATACTCCAGGAAAAAGGAAGGTTTCGGTTTGGCAAGCCAGCCACCTACACCACCTGTGCTAAACTGATTCATAAAGATTCCAATGTGGGGAATGTAAAGAACGACTATCAATGTCCCGCACAGAATATACCGGCTTAAAAATTTCCGGTGTACAATAAACAGACCGCTAATCCAGACAATGGCCGCAAAAAGAAGGCTGAAGTGATGGTTGTAAGCACATAAGGCAGATGTCAGTACATAAAGCAATCCATTTTTCCGGAATGAACCGGAGGAGGAATTCATAAGCCTGCTCCAGAAGTATACCATTGCCAGTGAAAAAAACAAACCGCTGGCATAAGGTCTGGCAATCTGACTGTACATGATGGTATATTGAATTGTTGCAACGAAGGCTGCACCAATCAGGGCTACTGTGTGGTTGTACCAAATTCGGGAAATCATATATATCAGGAGAACTGACAGCAGCCCCATAATAGCGAAAGGCAGTTTTACAACCCATTCTTTGTTTCCCATAACATGTGTCCAGAAATACAAAAATACCTGAACCCCTGCAGGATGTCCGTCAGGACGAACTCCTTGCTCAATTAGGTCGCTGAAGGTACTGAACTCAGTACGCGAGAGGGCACTGAATTCATCGTGCGTATAAGGTATCTCAGTATACCGGTAAAACCTTAATATTGCTGCCACAGCAAGAATGAGAATAAGAATTCTCCGGTTTGTTAATTTCATTATACTTTTTATTCGGAAAATGATTTGTGTAATGAATGCCTAAAAATAGCTATGTTTTTTTAAATAGCATACAATGATGAATTTAGTATATAATGTTGCAATTTGCTGATCACTTAATTTATTGTGCTATGTCTTTTTTTTAATTGAATTTTCCCATTTTTGCATGGCAATTACAAAAGGTAACTGAGGTTGTACTTGTTCATGAATCATTTACCATATGTATATAAAGCAAAAGGAGTATACAGAATTATCAATTTATTCAAGATGAAAATTAAAGTCTTAGGCAATAACAACTCCATAATGGACCAGTACCTTGCAGAAGTCAGGGATGTAAATATTCAGAAGGATCCACTGCGGTTCAGGGAAAACATGTACCGTATAGGTGAATTGTTTGCATATGAAATTAGCAAGGAACTGGAATATTCCGTAACAGAGGTAACCACTCCTCTTGGGGTTGCAAAGGTGCCTATGCTAACCCGGCAGCCGGTGCTGGCTACCATTCTAAGGGCCGGACTTGCAATGCACAACGGGTTATTAAAGATACTTGACCGTGCCGAAAATTGTTTTATTTCAGCCTATCGCAAGTATTCAGAAACCGGCGGTTTTGAAATTGAATTTGAATACATGGCTTCTCCTCTTCTGGATGATAAGGTAGTGATATTATCTGATCCGATGCTGGCATCGGGCAGGTCGATGGAAATAGGGTATGAAGCTTTATTCAGCAAAGGAACTCCATCCCACGTTCATCTTGTATCGATTATCTCCAGCAAGCAGGGTGTCGATTACATTTCAGGTGCCATCAAAGCCGATAATGTAACTTTATGGTTAGGGGCCATCGATGAAGGAATGACCCCTAAATCATTCATTTCTCCCGGACTCGGCGATGCAGGCGATTTGGCATATGGAGAAAAAGTGGATTCGAAAATGAATCAGAAATAAACTTCTACGGTTACATCATCCCTGCTAAACCCTTTTTCTTTTAGAATTTCCATGGAGTCAAATATCATATCACTGTTGCCACACAAGTAGAAGCAGGTATTGGGTTCGAATTGGGCCTCCTTTAAATATCCTGTTAACCTTCCTTTATAATCACCTGAAGCATCGCGTGAGGTGCAGAGAAGGAAACGGTCGGCATCATATTCTTCACGTTCGTAAGCTTCATCTGCATACCGCACGCCATGAATGATCCGGTAGTCTATTCCAGGGAAACTCTTTACCATACTATGAAAAGGAGCTATGCCTGTACCGCTGGCAATGAATACATGCTGATGGGTCTCCCGTTTCGGGGAAACAAGGCCAAACCGTCCGAAAGGCCCATGGATTTCTACTTTATCTCCTACTTTAAGATGTTTCAGTTTGGGAGAAAAATAGCCTCCTTCAACTTCTTTTACCAAAAGTTCCAGATTTGGAGCATCTTCTGAACTGTATATGGAGTATTCCCGGCTTTGATAGTCACCGGCTATTGATAACGAAATATGCTGGCCTGCTTCAAACTTAAATCTGCATTTAGGCATTTGCAGAATAAAGGCGCTATCAGTTAAACTTCTGATGTTTTGCACATTGTAAATATTGGTATCAATTTGTACCTCAGGTTTCATTGTAAATGTCATATGTAAAATTAATTTCCAAAAATAATATCCAAAGCTAATAAAAGATGTTTTAGTATCTTATTTCACCGGTTTTTTAAGAGATTTAACCGATTATTAATCTAAATGTTCGCGTAGATGACATAATTTTAATCATAAATCAGTATAAAAATTTTGCCTATTTTGTAATTCCATTAATAAACAATATGCTATGAAAACACTAATCGTATTTACCTCTGCTTATGGATGCACGCAGAAAATATCAGAGAGGATGAAAAAAGACCTGGGGGGAGATGTTGTGCTGGTAAACCTAAAGAAGGAAAAGCAGCCTGAGCTTTCAAGTTTTCAAAGAGTTATTATAGGAGGGTCAATTCAATCCGGGAAAATGCAGAAACGGATAGATAATTTTTGCCAAAAGAACCTCGATGAGCTCAGGAATTTAGAACTTGGATTGTTTATATGCAGCCTTGATAAAGGCATGAATGCAAATAAACATTTGTTGGAAGCTTTTCCGGATGCACTTTTGATGGCTGCAAAATCTACGGCAGTTTTTAAGGGAAGCTTTGATTTCGACAGGATGAATTTTATTGAACGCCTGCTTGTGAAAAACGTTAAGCGGGTAAAACATAATTCTGCCAAAGTAGATTTTGAGGCAGTGCAGCTATTCTCAAAACGTATGGATCGCATCTTCAATCCTTTTCTTTTTCTGGCCTAATAATGCAGATAAAAAGGGCGGACAAGATTTTGGAACTTATCTGTGAAACAGGTGCCTTGATCATTATGTATCATTATACTATCCACTTCAACAGAGGAAGTTGTCAACATTCCAAATTCAAATAAAATTCGGTGGACATTCTTCCTGCAATTGGGCCTTACAGCGGTTTCACGTAGCAGTCTGAGGTTTTCTTTTTCGGCGAGATCTTTAATTTCACCGGCTGATTCAACAGGGATTATCAATGCCAGCCTGCCATGATTGCTCAAAACCCTGCTCGAACAGCTTATCAGATCGGAATAGGGCAACAGGTGGTTGTGTTTAGCCATTGCCAGCATATTGCATTTTGACTTTTTACTGTTAGAAAAGAAAGGTGGATTGGAAACAATCAGATCAAAAAATCCATTGTGGCTTTGTACAAAATTCTGCAGAGAATCATTAATTATTTTTACCCGGTTGCTCCAGGGGGATTTTAACACATTCTCTGCTGCTTCTCCGGCTGCTTTTTCTTCTATTTCGACAGCGGTAATATAAGCCTCCGAACGTTGGGCCATCATTAATGCAATCAACCCTGTTCCTGTACCAACATCCAGTATAGTTTTAGCACCCCCTGTATTTAACCATGCTCCAAGCAATACCCCATCAGTACCAACCTTCATTGCCGTGTGTTCCTGGATAATTGTGAATTCTTTAAAGCGGAAGTAATTATTTCTGCCCATTTTAAAATCCCTCAAAGATTCCCAAACCGAAAAGAGCAAAATCATATTTCACAGGATCTTCTGAATCGAAGCTGCGCAGGATTCTGGTAATTTCTTCTACTGCTTTCCAGTCATTCTGCTTCCTTGTTAGTATACCAAGTTTGCGGGCCACATTTCCGGTATGCACATCAAGAGGCAGCATAAGTGCCGAGGATGGAATTTCGGTCCACAAGCCAAAATCCACTCCGCGGTTGTCTTGTCGCACCATCCAGCGCAGGAACATATTTAGCCTTTTGGCTGTGGCCCCCTGATTCACGTTTGCTATGTGCTTACGTGTACGCTCCCCCGGAAGTTCGAATAAAGCAATATGCAATTTTGCCAAAGCAGCTTTAACTGAACCATGTTCCTGATATGCATTCCTGATTAGACTGTGAATCCCTCCGTGATTGGAGTAAACGTTTTTCAACGATTGAACCAGGTAAAGGCAATCGCTTCCGTTGAATGTCCTGTGGGTAAAATTTTTTAGAGCCTCTTTCTCTTGTTGTGAAGCTTCCGTTGTAAATTCAAATGGCCTGAAATCCATAAGCTTCATGAGATGCCAGGCATTTTTAATAATAGATGTTCGTTTTCCCCATGAAATGACAGCGGTTAAAAAAGCTGCTATTTCAATGTCTTCTTTATGGATAAACTGCCGGGGTATTTGTATGGGATCGGTTTTAATAAACTGAGGGCGGTTATATAGTTCACTTTTTTCGTCCAGGAATATCTTTATTTCATTTAGCTGCATACCCCTAATTGTTCAATTTTCCTCAATAATTCCGTCTTTTATATGAATTATTTTATCGGAGCGTTCAGCAAAATGATCATCATGGGTAACAATGACAAATGTTTGTCCCATGTCGTCGCGAAGTTGAAATAAAAGGTCATGCAACTCATCTCTGTTAGCTGAATCGAGGTTTCCGGAGGGCTCATCGGCCAGCACTACCGATGGATTGTTAATCAAAGCGCGTGCTACCGCCACCCTTTGTTTTTCACCTCCCGACAACTCGGAAGGTTTATGATGGATTCGTTCTTTAAGGCCCAGGTATTCAAGCAGCCTTACCGCTTCTGTTTCAACTTCCCTCTTTTGTCGACGGGCAATAAATGCCGGTATCTGAACATTTTCAAGAGCGGTAAACTCAGGAAGAAGATGGTGAAACTGAAAAACGAACCCGATCTCCCGGTTCCGGAAAACAGCAAGGTCCTTTTCTGATAGGGATGAAATATCCTTATCGTTGTAAAACAGCTTGCCCTGGTCGGGCCTGCTTAGGGTGCCAATAATCTGAAGCAAGGTTGTTTTACCTGCCCCGCTGGCTCCAACAATCGAATAAATTTT
>OBJA01001829.1_pt1 | contig 13523 bp, 10 predicted proteins | sample 1519751 | NCBI WGS metagenome assembly OBJA01 (sample SAMEA3881238, study PRJEB22517) | soil metagenome | biome: lake sediment; feature: soda lake sediment; material: sediment, water from around vicinity | place: India | collected 2013-12-23 | depth 3 m | reverse complement strand
GGCTGATCTATGACATAAAAAATAGCTATTGCAACATCCTCAGGTGTACACCCCCTTCCAGCCGGAACCTGCGCTTCGTAAAAAGCTTTAACATCAGCAATTGATTTTGCACCCGGAACTTTACCAGCCTTAAGATACTGCACAAAAAGCCCCTTATCAGGATCGCTCCATAAGGGACCATCAAAAAAATTACCTGGGCAAATGGAATTTACCTTAATCCGATGAGGCATTAATTCGAGTGCAAACGATTGAGTTAAACCAATACCTCCAAACTTTCCACCGGCATATGCAAAATTTTTATTGCTGCCCTTTAAGCCTGACTTTGAGTTAATCTGAATAATATCCATATAAAACCCCGGCTTAAACCGGCTCTGCAGTTTCATAACTTTTTGCGCATACTTCGCGCAAAGGAAATAACCCGTGTAATTAACTTTTGTCATCAGCTCAAAAGTAGCAGGATCCATTTCATCGAGGCTGCCGGCATATAAAATACCTGCATTGGAAATCATTACATCAAGTCCTCCAAATTCAGTTACAGTATTTTTAATCATGGCTTCAACCGATTCAGGATCTGCCACATTAACCTGAACAAAAAATGCCTTATTTCTTAATCCCCTGGAATTTAATTGCTCTGCAAATTCTACTCCTTTATCTACATTTAAATCAGCAATAACTACATTGGCACCTTCCCGAAAAATTATTTCGGCTATTCCTGCACCAAATCCCTGGGCAGCACCTGTAATTGCAATTATTTTATTATGCAGCCTGCCAGCAGCCTTACCTCCAAGCGATATTTTTTTCCGGTAATTCTCCACCTCCCAACTTTCAATGAAAGCCACCTGCCGGGGTTCAAGTGGATGCGGACCTCCAAAGTTTTCTGCTATTCTGCCAATCAGGCAAAAATCATTTACTATGTCTTTTAAATAATTAACTGACACAGCCGAATCTTCAGCTACTATGCACCCCATATTCCTGAAGAAAATCACTTTAGGGAAAACACCTTTTCTCCTTCTAAAATCATCAATTTTGCTGCTAACATCCTGAATCAATTCTTCCACAACAGGTTTATCCTCAACAAAAAGATATTCAGCCAGGCAATAAACTATCTGGTCTGGATTAAATGGCCGGGCGATATTATTCTCATAAGCTTCCCTGGACACAATAAAATCATTTATCACTGTGTTGCTAAAAGCTGTGGCAACTTTCAGGTGTTTTTCAGAAAGCAACATGCGGATAGCGGGTAAAGCCTGCACCAACCTATCCGGCACATTTATTTCTCCTACTTCACCGTAATCAGCAATTTCCTTTATCAACTTTGATTCAATCTCAGCATAAATTGATTTGATCTCACCGGCCGTATCAGCAGCTACAAACACTCCATGATTCTGAATAAACACAACCCGGGGGTCATGGCCATTTCTTTGTTGATACATAGCAACCTGTTCAGCTATTTCAATAAAAAGGATATAACCCGGGTCGCAATATGGAATGTACAAAACTTCATTGCCAAAAATCTCGTATGTTTTCTGTTCTGCCAGGCGGCTGCACATCAACCCATTCACCAAGGTCGGGTGTGTATGTACAACATACTTATAACCAAATAAATTATGCAATGAAGTTTCAACCGATGGCCGCAAATTTGAGGCAGGATTTATCCGGCTGTTGAGAAGTGCATTTTTAACCTCCTCTTCACGCTGTTCAGGTATCTCACTAAACTTTTGCCCCTGAATGTCAGCAAGCTTTTGCCTGTCGAGCACACAGAACCCATTTTCATCAATTGTATCCAGATTAATTCCACTGGCCTTAATCCAAAGATAATTGTTGTCCTTAAAAGATGTATTTCCACCGCCGGCAATCACATATTCTTTTTTGCTACCGAAATAACGTGAAACCTCAATCAATTCGTTAATCTGCTGATTCATGTATATTATAAACTAAATAACCTTTAATCTTATTTCAGGCTTCAATTTGTTTAAACCCGGCAATGACAGCCTTGCCCAATTCAAAGAAATCGTTTTTCTTTTCTGTTTTAGCTTTTCTGCCCCTAAGGTACCCTTCCTCCTGCCGGTCTACCAGGTACTGATGTGCGGCAATAACTGCCGCTCCTTCATAGTTAATTGACCTTAATTCCTCATCTAAAGGCACACCACCCCGGCAGGTCACCCGCAATGGATCAAGCTGAGGGGTATTGTGTTCGGTGCCGAACGTTATTATAAAGCCTTTTTCATTAAAAAAGGTGACAAAATCCTTCAAAATTTTAAAATCATTCCGTCCGGGTATTAGTTCTACAGCCCAAATATCTTTTTCTACCAGCGCATTATATAATTTTTCCTTTTCCCTTTCGAAATCTGTAAAATTTCCATTGGCATCATCAAGCAGTACCGGATAACAAGGGATACCACCTGCATCCACAATAATATCTGTCACTTCCTCAAGGGTCAGAAAAGCTTTCGGGTCTTCCGGCACAAAGGCAGTACCGCCAGCTTTTAGAAGATTATTTCTTATTTCATTCTCAATCATGGCAACATTTCCAAGGGGTGACTTTAAGTCTTTTCCTGAAAAGATCTTATTGAAAAGTTGTTTTCTTCCATCGGCTGAACTTGCTTTTTCAAACACTGCAAGCCTTACAGCCTGGGCAATATGCCGTTCCCTGAAAAGGCCTTTTCCAAGCCTGTTGTGCAGCTCGGCAGGATCAAACCTCAGATCGATGTTGTTCTCTGCAAAAAATGCATTCAGTTTTTCCACCATTTGGTAGGTCTGCCTGTTGCTTTCTTTTTGAAGATCTTTCACCTTCATTTCAGAGGCAGTACTCATTGCTACAGGAAATCTTAAACCTTTCCCGCTGAAATAAGTTCTTCCGGGGTTACCCGGATCATTAACACGTATTCCGGCAACCTGTAATTCGTGTTGAAGTGCCATAAACTCAATATTGAAAAGTGGAAATATTTTAAAATCCATGGCAAGCCGTGCAAATTCGGAGTATCCATCGGTGGTATAAAAGTCGTTAATCCCTAAAATACTGATTCCTTCATGCCGTGCCATCTGAAAAGCCAGGCTGATATCCCGGAATGCACTAAAAGAATGTGGGGTATGAATATGTCCGTTAATTTCTGGAATATTTCGGTTTATTTTGCTTCTGTAACTCGCCAGTAAATTTTCCTTATCTGGAAACCCTGAAAAAATTGATTCTGTTTGCATGATTATAAAAAGTAACAATTTACAAACAAAATAACAAAACACTATAACTTCAGCTGTCCTTTGGTATCCTGTTAATTACAGAAAAAAAAAGAATTGTAATCCTTTGGAAATATGAAAAAAGGAAATACTTTTGCAGTCCCGATTATTGTCCGTACTTAGAGATAGGATAAATTATTGATTTCCTTTGGATAACAGGTTTCAAGGCAGGGCGAAAGGCCGTGAAAGCGCCACAGGAATAAATTAAATGTTGAACAAAAAATTAGTTTGAGTGAATACTTTAAGTTTCAAAACTGTTTCGGCAAACAAAGCCACCGTTAATAAGGAGTGGGTAATTGTTGATGCTGAAAACCTGGTATTAGGCCGTTTGGCCAGTGAGGTTGCAAAAATTCTCAGGGGCAAGCACAAGCCCGAATTTACGCCACATGTTGATTGCGGAGATAATGTAATAGTTATTAATGCTGAAAAAGTAAGGCTTACCGGCAACAAACTAACCGACAGGGTACATCTAAGTCATAGTGGATATCCGGGGGGTCAGCGGGCACAATCACCCAAAGATATTCTGGACAAATATCCTGAAAGGCTGCTTGAAAAAGCTGTTAAAGGGATGTTGCCAAAAAACAGGCTGGGCCGTCAGCTTTTCCGCAACCTGCACGTTGTTGTAGGTGCAGAACATAAATACCAGGCTCAAAAACCCAAAGTTGTTGATTTAAGTACGAATAATTAAAAGCAAATGGAAGTAGTTAATACTATAGGTCGTAGAAAAACCGCCGTTGCACGTATTTACGTAAACGAAGGCAAAGGAAATATTACAATTAACAAGCGTGATTATAAAGAATATTTTCCAACCACTACACTGCAATATATCGTAACCCAACCATTGAATATTGCTGAAGCCGTTGAAAAATATGACATCCAGGTAAACCTCGATGGCGGTGGAATCAAGGGACAAGCAGAAGCTTTGCGTCTTGCTATTTCCCGGGCACTGATGAAAATTGATCCGGAGATCAGGAAAGAATTAAAATCAGCAGGCCTTGTAACCAGGGATCCGCGCGAAGTGGAACGTAAAAAACCAGGACGTCCAAAAGCAAGAAAACGGTTCCAATTCTCTAAACGTTAAAATTTTATTATTGTATAATCATATGGGTCTAAAACGGTTGAGACTTCCGGCAAACCGGAACTACTCAACGGTTGCTTTTAGAATCATAAAAAAAGTAAACAGATGCCAAAAGTATCATTTCAGGAATTATTAGATGCAGGTGCACATTTTGGTCACCTTAAGAGAAAGTGGAATCCCAGCATGGAGCCTTACATCTTCATGGAAAAAAACGGGATTCACATCATCGATCTTCAAAAAACAATTGTAAAAATTGATGAAGCAGCTGCAGCCGTAAAGCAGATTGCAAAATCGGGCCGTAAAATTCTTTTTGTAGCCACAAAAAAACAGGCCAAAGAACTGGTAGCCGAGCAGGTAAAAAGCGTTGGCATGCCCTATGTAACCGAACGCTGGCCCGGTGGTATGCTTACCAACTTTCCTACAATCAGGAAGGCTGTTAAAAAAATGATTTCTATCGACAAAATGGCCAAAGATCCCAGCTGGGATAACCTGTCGAAAAGGGAAAAACTTCAAATAGGCCGTCAAAGGGCAAAACTTGAAAAAATATTGGGCAGTATAGCCGATCTTACCCGATTGCCTGCAGCATTGTTTATTGTTGACGTGCTTAAAGAAAAAATTGCCGTACGTGAAGCTCAAAGACTGGGAATACCCGTATTTGCAATCGTAGATACCAACTCAAATCCCAATGGAATCGATTTTGTGATTCCGGCCAATGATGATGCCTCACAATCGATTAAACTGATTGTTGGTGCCATGGTGGAAGCCGTTGCCGAAGGATTGAACGAACGCAAGGCTGAAAGGAAAGACGAAGAAGAAGCTCCCCGCAAAAAGAGCCGGAGAAAACTAAAACGGGAAAGAACTCCCGAACCAGAACTCGTTGAGGAAGATGAAATTGGTGAAGACATTGAAGATTCGGAAGATGCCGAAGATGAAGAAGAATAGCGTTCAGCTATTTACATTATAAATACATTTTAAAACAAGTTTTATGTCATTTACAACAGCCGACGTAGTAAAACTGAGAAAGGTAACCGGCGCAGGGATGATGGATTGTAAAAACGCCCTGGCAGAAGCCGAAGGTAATTTCGACAGAGCCCTTGAAATTATTCGTGAAAGAGGAAAACTGGTTGCCAGCAAACGTGCCGACAGGGAAGCAACTGAAGGTGCTGTTCTGGCAAAGGTAACCCATGATAAAAAGTTTGGTGCCCTGGTCGTACTGAACTGTGAAACAGATTTTGTTGCAAAGAATGAAAGTTTTGTTCATTTCACTGACAGCATTTTAAATGTTGCGCTTGAGCAAAAACCTGCAAGCCTGGAGGATCTTAAAAACCTTCAACTTGAAGGAAGAAGCATTGAAGCTCAGGTAACGGAGCAAACAGGCGTTATAGGCGAAAAAATAGACCTCTCCTATTTTGGAAAAATTGATGCAGAATATGTAGTTGCTTATATTCACCCGGGAAATAAACTGGCAACTCTGGTAGGTTTCAATAAAGCCGGTGTAGATGAACAGCTGGCAAAAGATATAGCCATGCAGGTAGCTGCCATGTCACCTGTTTCTGTTGACACCGACTCCATCCCTCAGGATGTAATCGCTAAAGAACTGGAAATAGCACGTGAAAAATTCAGGCAGGAAGGAAAACCAGAAGCAATGCTTGATAAAATTGCACAGGGCGCTTTACAAAAATGGTATAAGGAAGTTACCTTACTGAACCAGGCTTTTATTAAAGACGGTAAAGTTACAGTTAAGGAATACCTTGCACAAAATGACAAAGACCTTACAGTTACAGGCTTTGAACGTTTTGGACTTGGCGACTGATTTTTATTTTATATATTAAATTAAAAAAGCTATCCTTCTGACGGGTAGCTTTTTTAATTTAATACAAATGGTTTTTCGGCAATTATGTACTTTGTTAATTAAAAGATATTGAAAAACCAGGATTTATTCCTGATAAAATAATGCCACCGGCAGATATCAATAAAAATGCCGGAGGCTTATCTGCAATAATTCATGCCACATCCTCAAGATACCCTACTTTAAAAAATAAAGGAGTAGGTTGTGAGAGGTTATCATTAATAGGACACCGGTTTTTTATAACCTCAATCCATTCTGCAATCTTTTCAGGTTCTGAATCGGTCTCAGGAAAAAAACCCACATTTATCTGTTTAAAGCCTGCCCGCTCTTTATCTGAAGTTCCAAACAACCGCGAAGGATTAATATTTCCATCAACTGAAATTGTAAGTTTTCTCAGATTAATCCCCAATTCCTTCGCTGTAAGATGTGCTACCACATTAATACATCCGGCATAGCTTGCCAACAAATATTCTACCGGATTTGCTCCCTGGTCATGTCCCCCTAATGCCGGCGGCTCATCAATTACAATACTAAATTGCCTTGCACCTGCAACAAAACGTGCTTCAGTCTCTGAAGTTCCTTGAATTTTTACATTTAAATCTGTCATAATTTTAAATTTATTTACATGAAAAAAGCCTTTCACATTTCGTGAAAGGCTCTGATTATTAATTTATATAAAGTGATTTTTATACAGACAATACTTCCCCTTTCACCCGCTCATTCATACAGGTGCACATATCCATAAATAATGCTGTGGGAAGAATATTTTTCATTTTCAAACTATGAATCCTATCATATTAATAGGATGCAAACATAGAAAAAAATATTAAAAAACCTGCTAAACAAAAAAATTTCTGTCTTCATTAATATTATCTTTATTTTTTCTCACCCATTATCAATGAATTTTAATACCATTTTAATCCCGGGTTCATTTGAGCTTAATTCCTGTACTTTTTATTTACATCCGAAAAGGAAACAATGCCTGACAGGCAGAATATGAAAACAATATTAAAACAGGAAACACATATGAAACAAATTTAGTCGGTTTGATTCCAATACATGGAAATGATATCTATTTGTCTGGTCCCGGGAAAAGCCCCGGGGCTTTTGTTTTATATCTTATTTTAATTATCTTGTTTAATAAATGAATTGCATTTTAAATGAAAATTCTGGTAGTTGAAGACGAAGTAAAGGTTGCAGGTTTCTTACAAAAAGGTCTTGAGGAGCAAGGGTTTACAGTAGATGTGGCTTACGATGGCCAGATGGGAGAAAAGCTGGCTCTCCGGAACAGTTATGATATACTGTTGCTCGATGTTATTCTTCCTCTTATAAACGGTTACGAGTTGTGCAGGCGTATACGCGAAAAAAAACCAAACGTTCCGGTGCTTATGCTCACTGCCCTGGGGACTACCAGCGACAAATTAACCGGGTTTGATTCAGGGGCCGACGATTACCTGGTGAAACCTTTTGAATTTAAAGAATTGCTGGCACGCATCCGCGCCCTGATTAAACGGGCAACCGGAGTGGTACAAACGGCTGCAGTACTCAAAGTTGCTGATCTGACGCTTAATCTCGACAAAAAAACAGCCAGCCGGGGAGAAATAACCATTGATCTCACCGCCAAGGAATTTTCGCTGCTTGAATTCCTGATGAAAAATAAAGGTCGGGTTGTTTCCCGGGCTGAAATTGCTGAGAAAGTCTGGGATATTACCTTTGATACAGGAACCAATATTGTAGATGTATACATCAACATCCTGCGGAAAAAACTGGATAAGGATTTCGACAAGAAATTGATTCAGACCCGCATTGGAATGGGCTACAGTATAAACGATTAGAACAAATGGAAATCCGGAAGAAGTTAACTTCACAATTTGTTGGCCTTGTCGCTGTTATTCTGTTATTTTCACTTGTAGCCATATATATTTCCTTTTCGCAGGCTCGAAAGGAAGAATTCTACGATCGGCTTGGAAGAAAAGCCACGCTTGTGGCACAAATGCTTATTGATATTGATGAGATAAATACTGAACTCCTGCGAAGGATAGAGAAAAACAATCCATTGAATCTTGCAAACGAGAAAATTGTCATTTTTAACTATCAGGACGAAAAAATTTATTCAACCGATGAAGACGATTTTCTGATTATAACTGAAGAACAAATCCAGCAGGTACGGTTACAGAAGGAAATCAGGTTCAAGCAGGGGCCTTATGAAATAGTTGGGCAGTTTTATACAGGAGAGTACGACCGGATTGTAATTTTTGCTGCTGCGACGGATATATTTGGGATAAACAAGTTGCAGCGGCTTCGTACCATTATGCTTATTGTATTCGTGCTAAGCCTGTTATTTGTTTATATGGCAGGCCATATGTTTGCCATCAGGGCGCTTAAACCCATTTCAACGATTGTAAGTCAGGTAAACGGAATTGAAGCAAGCAACCTGCATGCACGGCTTGATGAAGGGAACAAAAAAGATGAAATAGCGCACCTGGCAAAAACTTTTAATAAAATGCTGTCGAGGCTTGAAATTGCCTTTGGAATTCAGAAAAATTTTATAGCCAATGCTTCTCATGAACTTAGAACCCCTTTAACAGTCATAACTGGACAGATTGAGGTGGTTTTAATGAAAGCCAGAACCAAGGAGGAATACCGCGACACGCTGCAACTGGTACTTGATGAGATAAAAAACCTGAACGCCTTATCGAACAAATTGCTTCTGCTGGCTCAAACCAGTGTCGACAAAGGTGATCTTAATTTTATGCCCGTACGTATTGATGATGTATTATGGAAATGCCAGAAGGAACTGCTTAACCGCGATGAAAATTATTCTGTCGATATAGTTTTTGGCGATGGGATTGACGACGAATCTAAAATGATTGTTTTCGGGAATGAGATCCTTCTGAAAACAGCCATTATAAATCTGATGGACAATTCATGCAAATATTCGTCAAACAATAACTCGGGAGTATCTCTTGATGCAACCAATGGCTTTCTTACTTTAAAGTTTACAGATACAGGAATAGGTATCTCAGAAAAAGAAATGAAGATGATATTTCAACCTTTTTACCGGTCAAAAAACGTACTGAATTCATCAGGGCATGGCATTGGTTTATCCCTGGTTGAGAAAATTATCTCACTTCACAATGGCACAATTTCAGTAGAATCCAGAATAGGCAAAGGCACATCGTTCATACTGCAAATACCTGTATATCAACAATATTAATGCACTTATCTTTTAATTTCCTTTTAATTCGCTTTTAACTCCAGGTTAATTTCCAATAAATAGATTTGTTTTTATACAACACTAAAAACAAACAAATCATGAAAGCACTACTCACCAAAAAAAATGCAATCATCGCTGCCCTCGTGGCAATACTTTTTACTGCCGGAGGCTCTTTATATTTAAGCAACAAAGGCCTGAAAAATAACCTGAAATCAGAACGGTTAAAATCGGAGAACCTTTTGGCGCAGAAACTGCATTTGGACAAATCACTTGAACAATCGAAAAAAGATGTTGCTGAATTACAGGGCAAAGCCAACACCATGGAACGGAAACTTTCCGAAATCAATCAGCAAATCGATCAAAAAAATTCTGAAATTAACAGGTTAAGAGCACAGAATGGTTCCATTAAAGATCTCAGGAACAAGATTTCTGAGCTGGAAAACCTAAAAGCACAGCGTGACGAGGAGTTAAACAATCTGAACAAAACACTGGCACTGGCTCAGGCAGAAAATGCATCACTCAGCGAGAAATTAGCTTCCGCTGTTAAAGCGAAATCAACACTGATGGATGACAACCACATACTAAAAGCACTGGTTTCTGATAATTACCGTACTGAAGCGTTCCGTGGAAAAAATGAAAAACTTACGGTTAATGCACGTAAAACCAAAAAACTTATGGTAAGTTTCGACCTTCCTTCCGACATACCTGCAAAAGAAGTTTATTTTAAAGTATTTACACCCGAAGGTTTAGAATATTCGTCTGCGAAGGATTTGGCAGCCACTATCTCTTTCATCGACAACGACGATCACCTGATTGCAAGTTCAGATCAGGCAGCCTTTGGGCCTTCAGGATCAAGAAGAATAGAAATGGCTTTTAACCCAAAGAAGAAATTAACCCAGGGAGTTTACCGGTTCAACCTTTACAATGGTGAAAGATTTTTAGGCAGTACACAATTAAGATTGAGATAGAGAATAGGTTTTTCAGATGTTCAAGTAGTGATTCAGGGCAGGAATTTTTCCTGCCCTTCTTTATTTTCCGGTTTCAGAAAGAGAAAAACAGCAGGCAGCATCTTTCATATACTCAAACAGGCAGCAATATTCATTTGCTGTTTAAATGAAGCTTTAATTCCTGTAATCAGATTTTTCTGCTGTTTAACAATCCGGCACGTGCCAGAGTCATTACCAGAACCCCCGCTATTGTAATCATGCCACCTGCAAGCTGATGCGGCAGTGGAAAGGTACCAAAGAACAGCCAGGCCCCCAGCAGCACAAATATGCCTTTCAAACTTTGAACCACTGATGAACGGGATGCTTCGAAATACCTGAATGAATAATAGATAGCCAAAATGGCAATAAAAGGCCCGAGCAAAGCACCGATGACAATGTTTTTTAAAGCCGTGACCGGAATCTCAAACGATTGCCTGTAAATAAAGAACATAATAAAGGAGAATACCAGCAGCCAGACTGACCGGTTGAGATTCAACAACTCCGCACTTATTTTTCTTACATGCATCTTAACTACAAGCGAAGCAATGGTGGCAAACAAGGCATTGATAAACACCACACCGGTTCCGGGAATAAAAAAATTCTCAAGTGAGGCATTTCCGCTGTAACTGATTATAAAAGCCCCTGCAAGAGCCAGCACTGCCCCGCCGGTTTCAACGGGGCCAAACCTTTCTCCCAAAATGAACACTCCTCCAAAGGCCAGCATCACCGGAAACATGTTCCCCAGGAAAGATGTCACTGCAGGATCAGGTATTATAAAAATAGAAAGATAAAAGGAGGTGGCTGTCAGGATTTCAAGCACACCAAGAAGGATTAGTACATGCACCTGTCGTTTTGTGAGAACTCTCACTTGTGCAAGCTTGCCTTTTGCTAATGACCATCCAAACATGGCAAGCGTACACACTGCAAACCAATAAACGCCAAACTGTGCCAGGTGAACCTCAGCAAAGGCAGCCTTACTGAAAATATACTCACTCGCAAATGCTATGGTGCCTATTAAGGCAAAAAAATACCCCTTAAACCGGTCTGATTTCATTTCCTCTAAATAACTGGATGGCAAAAGTAAAAAAAATTGATGCCAAAGGCATTTATGAATAGAATGTTTGAAGTTAATGTCAGGCATTTGCCCCGAAGTAACGTCCAAATTTACTTTTTCTTTTTAAAGTCAGTGCATAACCGGTATTAATTCGCATTAAATTCGCGATTTTGCGAATTTAATGCGAATTTGATCTGGGCAAGGTATGATTTTGGCCCCACGATTGCAGGCGATTGGTATCCATACTACTTCCATTGAGCTACTGGAAATACCTGCTTCCCGGTGGTAATCTTTGATCTAAATGTAGGCTGATGCCTCTCAAGGAAATTATTCTGTATACAAGCTTCCCCACCCAGAAGAGCCAGGCATTGTCAGTCGATTAAGAAACCCACAGGCATCCGGCCGATGAGGGGGTTGGATGTATTTTTTTATTCAATCTGCCTTGCCATCCCGGGTTATAATCATTTATACGTAAACATTTCTTCTTTGGTATCGTCGCTGTTTGTGCCGATAAATACTTTAAAATTTCCAGGCTCGGCCACATGCTCCAGCATATAGTTATAAAACTTCAGATCTTCGGTGGTTATTATAAACCGCACCCTTTGCGATTCACCGGCTTTAAGCCGAATTTTCTGAAACCCTTTCAATTCCTTCACAGGGCGTGTAATGCTTGCAACCACATCCTGGATATATAACTGGACCACCTCTTCGCCATCGTACCTGCCGGTATTGGATACTGTAACGGAGGCTTCCAGCTTGTCGTCACCGGTGAGTGTTTTCTTGCTTAGGGCAATGTCACTGTATTCAAAAGAAGTATAGCTAAGGCCGTAACCAAAGGGGAACAAGGGTGAATTGGGTGAATCGAGGTAATTTGAACGGAACTTCTGGAATTCATCTCCGGGATTGGGCCTTCCAGTAGTGCGGTGAGCATAATAGATGGGCACTTGTCCCACGTTTCGCGGGAAGGTCATTGTAATTTTCCCGGAAGGGTTATAATCGCCGAACAGCACATCGGCAATTGCATTTCCAGCTTCCACACCAGGATGCCAAACAAGGAGGATGGCATCGGCCAGTTCATTTTCTTCTTCCAGAGTCATTGGACGGCCAGCCATCAAAACCAGCACAAGCGGTTTGCCTGTTTCCTTCAATCTCCTGATTAATTTTTTCTGTGGTTCAGTCATTGAAATATTGGTCATGTTTGCAGATTCGCCGGTCATTTCAGTAGCTTCCCCCACAACGGCAACCACCACATCAGCTTTTTGGGCTGCGGAAACTGCTTCTTTGAGCATCTCCTCCGGGTCGCGGTTGTCTATTTCAATGCGGGTTCCGAACACATTTATTTTTTCAGCAAACCCGGGGTCATCCGAAATATTTGCCCCCTTTGCATGCAGCACATTCACCGCATTTCCCACAAGGTTTTTGATTCCCTCAAGAATTGGGACGGAGAGCTGGGGGTCACCCGTAGGGGCCCATGTTCCGAGCATGTTGTTTTTATCGTCGGCCAGGGGGCCGATAAGTGCTAGTGTACCAGACTTTTTCAGGGGCAACACCTGGTTGTCGTTTTTAAGCAATACAAAAGTACGGGCAGCCACCTGGCGGGCAACTTTTCTGTTTTCAGCAGAAAGTATGTCTTTTTTCGGCCGTGCCTCATCGATATACAGGAAGGGGTTGTCGAAAAGGCCGAGTTTGTACTTAGCCTCCAGCACCCTCCGGCATGCCTGATCGATTTCCTGTTCGGTCACTTTTCCCTCCTTGAGTGATTCTGGCAGTGTAGTCAGGAACCCTTCCCCCACCATGTCCATATCCAGCCCCGCTTTCAGAGATAGTGCAGAAACCTCCTTCAGATCGCCCAGCCCATGGTCTGTCATTTCATTCACTGAAGTATAGTCGGATACTACAAATCCGTCGAATCCCCACTGGTCGCGCAACACTTCGGTCAGCAGCCAACGGTTGCCGGTTGCAGGTATTCCATCCACATCGTTAAAAGCGGACATTATACTGCCCACTCCAACATCAACGGCGGCCTTGAACGGAGGGAAATATTCATTATACATGCGGTTACGGCTCATATCGACGGTGTTGTAATCCCTTCCGCCTTCTGCGGC
>OBJA01001828.1_pt1 | contig 13527 bp, 8 predicted proteins | sample 1519751 | NCBI WGS metagenome assembly OBJA01 (sample SAMEA3881238, study PRJEB22517) | soil metagenome | biome: lake sediment; feature: soda lake sediment; material: sediment, water from around vicinity | place: India | collected 2013-12-23 | depth 3 m | reverse complement strand
CCTTTCATCTTCTCCTGTATGTAAGCAGGATTGAAGATGGTGGTACGGCTTTCCACCCCGATCGCCTCTTTCACCTCTTGCATGCGGACGTTGTTACGGTTGCGATAATCGCTCAGGTAAGCATCGGGATCCTTCCCGGTTACGTTTCGCACAGCCAGATTCAGGCCACCCATAAACTCGTAGACGTGATCCAGGCTTAACGCTCCCCAAGTATTGCTCTGGCGCGGCTGTATGACAGCATCCGTCCGTGTCAGTGCAGCTTCAAAAGCAAACTGACGGACAGTTTCCCAATTCTTTTCACTGCCATAAAATGCACCCATATTATTCAGATAAACATCAGCGATCTCCTTTTCGTCTTCCCAACGATCACCGGCCTGGACCATTCCCTGGATACCTGTCCCGTAATTCCCGTTCACCCCTCCAAACACACGAAAAGTAGAAATTTCACGCGCCTCTTTCGGTGTGACACCTTTCTCGATCAATACGCGCTCGGCCTCTACCACACCGGCTGCCACCTGGTTCTCGAATGTATCATCTTTGGCTTCGGCTGCCATTTCCACCGCACGGTTAATAAGCAAAAGACGGGATGCGGCAAGATCGCGCAACTGTCCGCTGGTCTGCACCACGACATCGATGCGGGGACGACCAAGTTCTTCGGAAGGAATAAGCCGAAATCGGTAACACGTCCGAAAGCATCGCGAATGGGCTCTACACCCAACATATAAAGTACCTGTGCAATTGTTGCGCCTTCCGTTTCAATAAATTCACCGCTCCAGAGCGTGTAACTTACTTTACGGGGAATGCTATCATTATGGCGGCTTTTATACATATCGATTGTATTATTAACCAACTGGATACCCTTTTCCCATGCTGACTCGCCCGGAGTTGCTTCGGCATTGATACCGTACAGGTTGCGTCCGGTAGGCAAAGTGTTCGGATTAACAATCGGGTCACCACCGGGTGAAGGTTGCGTATAGCCACCATCCAACGCGTTAACCATGGATACAAGTTCTTTCTCCGGACTTTCCAGAAGTGCCATTTTGTAGTTTCCTACATTCTTGATCGTACGTTCCACTTCCATTATAGCCAAAGAAAGGTTCACCTCCTCCTTGGTATATTCTTTCTTTTTGCCCATCATACCTTTTGGCATCTCTCCCATTTCTTTTGGAGGCATCTCCCCTGTCTCCCCGTCTCCAGGCATTTTTTTCGCTCCTTCCTTAGCCATCTCCTTCATCTTATCCCGCATTGCAGCGGGCATAGCGCTATCATCTGAAGGTTTTTCCTCTCCCGGATGTTGTTGCACCGGGTGCGCCTCTCCCTTGGGAATATCGGCATGCGCCTTTCCTTCCGCAGGAACTTCTTCCGCCAACGCCATCATCATCGCCATCATTCCTTGTGGGGCTTTACGTGCCTGCTCTATCTCACGGGCTTTCGCAAGCTCATCAGAAGTGATCCCGGCAGTACGGCAGATCAATTCATCGGTGCCAAGGGAAGGATTCGCCAACAAGCGGGAGACAAGCGCCTTCGCAGGATCCAGATAACGTTGCGTAAAGACAGCAGGATGCTTTTCCACATCCTTACCTGCGCGATTGCGCAGTTTATCCAACGCCAACAAGCTATAAGCGATGGGGTCGGTCGCCATGGCATACACACTGCTGGTAATACGCATCGGCTCATAAGGTACACCCATCGTGTAAAGTTGCCCGGTAATCTTCTCATTGGCCAACTCCTCGGAAAAACGCTCGATACGGGATATTTCATCTTCCGTATAAGGAACGGTCATCAGGCTGTCCAAGCCCAGATCGCGGTGAATGCCCATCTTCACGGCCAGCTTTTTCATCGCCAGGGATGCCTTTTTCAAGGCTTCCTGATTACGGGTAGTCGTAAGTTCTTCTTCGCTGGCAGGCAACAGGTTGTTATATGTTTTGATGGACTCGCCCAATTCACGATATATGCCGCGTACACTGCTCTCCATGAACGGTGGAGTAAGGTAAGACTGTAACCCGGCGTATGAACGGCGCTTGGCAATCAATCCCTCCCCCACATTGCCGATCGTATAAATATAGAAATGAGGCAGTGCGCCGACCAGACGATCAGGCCAGTCATAACTACTCAGGGCCACCTGCTTTCTCGGAGTATATTCAAGGCTGCCGTGCGTGCCGAAATGGACCAACGCATCGGCCTTGAACCCGAATTGCGTCCAAAGGTAAGAAGCGATATACATGTGAGGAGGGTGTGTATCCGTTCCATGCACCACCTTAAAGGCATTATCTCCCCTGCCGGCAGCATTTTGAGGCAACACCACGACATTGCCAAACTGCAGGCGGGCTACTCCGAAATGTCCGTCGCCGGTAGCCATGTATTCACCGGGAAACTCACCATTGGCAGCCACGACTTCGGCATATACCTCAGGACGGATGACTTGTCTCACCCAACTCTCATAGTCTTCTTTGCCAACCAATTCCGGGTTCCCGTTCTTCATAAAATCAGCAAACGCATTTTCTGAATAAGCTTCGAACGCGGCTCCCTGGGCTTGTATCATACGTTCCAGTTCTTTTGACGAAGCGGGTAGCCCGTCTATCTTATACCCCTCCTCCTTCATGCGCAACAACATATTGTAAAGAGATGGCCCTACCTCCATCCCACCGGCCGTAAGGGCATTCTGTCCGGGCCCCTTATAATAGTAGATCGCTACGCGCTTTTCACTGTTGTGCTTACGTTGTAAGCGAATATAATTATTTACCGTCTGCACAAAAGTCTCCAAACGTTCGGGAATAGTGAATGCCTCGTGTAATCCTTCTTCATTCAGGAAATGGCCGAAAAGCACAAAAGGACGCACGGCTCCGTCGATCTCAGGGGTCACGACACTCTGCGAAAGGAATCCACCACTCATTCCCATCTTATCGTCCTCCCACTTTTCCACCAACTTATTGATGTTTAAAGGAGCAAAAAGCGGAATATTCTGTTTTGTCAAATAATCGACAATATAATCCCCCATACGCCCGTGAGCCATATTAATGACGGCCGAAGGCTGTACCGAATCAATATGGTGTTGATCTATAAATTTCTTCATGCTCCGTATCGGGTACACCACATTTCCGGTTTCCTCCAATTTACGTATCAGTTCTGTCGATTCCCCCATCTGTCCGGTCACTATAATCCGGGGAGTCCCTTCTTTCAGCAACCCGTGTTTTTGAAGGAAAGCATTGTAGCCGGCTACCGTGTTGAAACCGGCCTCTTCCTCATCGGGTTTTTCCGGGTCAATATGGTAAATCATATCATTGGCCCTTTCCACCAGGGCCTCAGGCTCGGTCACGGAGAAACGTTTCCCGTCAATGTTATACCGTACATAGTTCAACATACTACGGTAGTTGCGTCGTCCGCCGTTCCCTATATACTTCCTCAGGGTATCCGCCTGGATAGAATCCAAAGAAACAATCCTATTTGCAGGATTGGTAGCAGAAGAGGTAAGGACCGGCAGTCCCCCATCAGCAGCTTTTTGTATCATTGCGCGCTGGTCCTCGGTTATACGCAATCCCATGGCATTGATAAACACCATGTCATAACGTTTAATATTCTTCAGGTCGTCCGTGTTTAATTCACTGATTTTGATAAAGGGATTGTCATTGGCCTTGGATATTTGCCCCAGGCTGATAACCTGGTAGTTGACAAACGCAACCTTCGTGGCGCTAAACCATACATTCCATATTCCCCAAAACACGAACAGAAGCACTATGATAGCGCTCCCTATGATGATTCCTTTTTTCTTCATCTTCATTTTGTAGTGTTATAAACTTATTAAATCTGCCAGATTAATATTCAATGTTCCAATCAGGCTGATGCCTTTCTGCGGCAACTGCAAGGAGCTATCCGATGCTTTATCCTTAAAATTGAACAAATTATCAACACCTAAACCCAAAGAGATACCTCTCGGTAAAGTCATTCCGGCATTGACGGCACACATGGTACGCGCGTCATAAGTGACCCATGTGTATGCACCGGTGGTGGAATACGAATAGGTGTCCAGTTTCGAGGTCCATTGCCCGTTAAGAGAGAAGTTTGTTCCGATTTTCCCGAATTTACGTGTGTACATTGCATTAAACGTAACACTGTGGGGACGGACACTCGATGTGTTTTTCCCATTTACCTCCTGATAATCGTCCACATATGCATACGACCCGGTCAACGTCAGCCCGGAGTTCACCCGCATTTGCAGGATAGCTTCTACACCCGTTGTCTTTGCGTTTTCCGCATTCACATATTGCATGTCTTGTGAGCCATCCCCTAATAAAGCATACGCAATTTTGTTCTTGAAACGGTTGTGATAACCGGAAACGGAAAAGTTTAACCCATTTTTGGCAACCTCAGCCGACAACGTGTACTGGCTACTCGTTTCAGGTTTCAGGTCCGGATTTCCATAGAGCATCAGAATACCCAATCCTCCCATATCATACTCCTGATACAACTCCTTCAACGAAGGGGAACGGAACCCCTGGGAATATCCTGCGCGGAATGTAAATATTTCCCAAGGGCGATACATCACGGATATTTTAGGTGTAACATGCAAGTGATAGACATGATGGTAATCACCACGTAGACTGGCTACGACATTCAATTGCCGGGTAATTTTCCAATCTTCCTGCAGATAAGCGGAATAGGTTTCAACACTGGCATCAGCACTATCCTTCATCATATAATGTTTCAGGTATTCAAAGTTACCTTCTCCCCCGGCACTCAGGGTATGTGCCCCAAAAGTCCCGGCATAATCCACCCGTGCCGTCTGTGTCTGGTTACGATAATCCGTACGGGTGAACCCGGCCACAAAATAATCTTTATCCTTCTTATAGTTATCATATATATACGATGCATTCAACTGCTGGTTTTCATCTATCAGGTATTTCACTTTTCCACTCACGGCATAATCGATGAAAAAATCCCGGTATTTATTGCTTCCGCGGATATCACGCTTATTATGATAGAACGAGCCTTTGAGGTCGGCGTTCAATTTATCGGTAAACGCATAACCGAACTTTTGTGATGCATCCCATATCTCATACCCGTAAATAGTAGTCGTGCTGGCGTTCGCCTGGTCTTCACTGATTGTGCCGTCAGGGTCAACGGTGGTCTTCACTTTACCTTCGGAGTCGCTTATAGTATAAGTATCCCGCGTACGGTAAGTGGCACTCGACAGGGACGAAAATTTATTTTGCTTTGTCCCGGCGGAAACGGTATATCGTTGTCCGTTACTTCCGGCATAGCGTGTACTCACATTACCCGTAAACGGACGGTTGGCACTCTTGGTAATGATATTGATTACGCCACCCAGCGCATTCGACCCGTATACAGCCGACTGTGATCCTTTTATAACTTCAATACGCTCGATATCATCCACATTAAAACGGGTGAAGTCCACATTATGGTCAGCTCCCTCTCCACTGACACGTTCACCGTCAATAAGGAACAATATATACTCGCCTTCCATCCCCTGATATTTTATCTCCGGCAACTGGCTCATGGAGTTATATGCAATCTGTAATCCCGGAAGCTCATATTGCAAGAGCGTTTCTATACTCATCGGGTTCAGGGCCTGGATATCCTTTTGCGAAATAATGCGCGTCAGGATCGGTACATCCTTCAACGGCCGCTCAACACGTGCGCCGGTCACAACAACTTCATTCAATTCATTCTGTGCCGGCCGCAATTGGATCCTGGGCGATGGAGCCGGGTCTATCTTAAGGTTTATTATCGTTTCAACAGGTTGGTATCCCGTAAAAGAAATACGTAAAACCTGTTCCTTGTCGTCACGCAACTGGATAGAGAATTCACCCTTCGCATTCGTACCGGCACCAATAGTAGTTCCAACAGCCAACACAGACGCACCGGGAAGCGGTTCACCATTTTCATCGACCACTATACCTTTTATTGTGCGACGGTCAGCCACATTGTCGTTTTCGGCAAGAACGGTGACCGTAGTCACCGTTAACAGAAGAACGACTATAGTCCATGTTCTTTTCATGCCCTGCAATTATTTCACGTATTCGTAAGCGAAGGTCACATGTCCCGTGGTTCCTTCATCATTGCTATGGTCTGTGAATTTGAGTTTAGCATAACTACCGTCTGCAAATTTTACGACATAAACCATACCGGACAAGGTATACACATAAGCTCCCATAGAGCCGCTTCTTGTCACCCAATTGCCGAGGACTTCATTGATCGTACCCGATGAAGCATAACCCACATTGCCCGACATCATCCCGGACAAATCTGTAATCACGCCACTATCTGTCGTTATCTCTACGTCGCTCGTATAACCTGAAGAAGGTATGGCAGTGAGATTAGCCAGTTCCGTTGCCGAAGTTTCAACAGCACCCCCGTTATTTGTTTTCACATTAAAACGATGAATGGCAATATGCCAGTCTATTGTGATATCCGACTCACTTGCCTGGGCGTCGGCATAAGTATCAGTACCTGCATAATACCACCGGCTGTAGTCCTTTACCACTTGGGTAGCACCCGTTTCTAAATTAATATACGTCCAATCAGCATAACTTGTAGCATTGATAGTTATAGTATCCTCAACCGTTGTTATTTCCGGTTCATCATCATCACTGCATGCAACAACCCAAAGGGCGATAACCGCCATTACCAGATAGTTTTTAATTTTCATTTTTTCTGTTTATTTTGTTAAATTATAGATAAAATTATAGCACTTCAAAAGTACAGGCTTTATAAATAGCCTACAATCCCCAAAAATTATAAAAAAAGCAACGTTTTATCCCTAATTATAGGGATACGGAATAAGAAATAGATTTTATCTATTATATCATTCCGTATTTTCATCCCCTTAATGATTAATTCATTGATCTGCGAACCGGTAAATCGACAAATCTGCCGATCAGATATCCAAATTCCCAATTTTTCACTTTTAATTTTTCTCCTGTCTTTATTCCTTGAATTCTTTGCCTCATTATCATTTTTTCCTAACTTTGAATCGATAAACTTCGAAACGCATGAGTACAATTGTCGCACCGTCGCTATTGGCGGCCAATTTTCTGAACCTTGAAAGAGACGTCGAAATGCTGAACCGCAGCGAGGCCGACTGGATTCATCTGGATATCATGGATGGTGTTTTCGTGCCCAACATCTCCTTCGGATTTCCGGTGATCGACCTACTGGGAAAAGTGACTCAAAAACCGCTGGATGTACACCTGATGATCGTACAACCTGAGAAGTTTATCAATGAAATAGCTGCTACGGGCGCCACCTACATGAATGTGCACTATGAGGCCTGTATACACCTACACCGTGTAGTACAGGAGATAAGAAAAAAAGGGATGAAACCGGCTGTCACACTGAATCCGCATACTCCCGTATCGGTACTCGAAGATATTCTTCCCGACCTGGATATGGTACTTTTGATGTCGGTGAATCCTGGGTTTGGCGGACAACAATTCATTGAGCATTCTATCAGGAAAACCGCTATGCTCAAAGAGATGATCCTACGACAGCAAACCTCTACCCTGATTGAGGTGGATGGCGGGGTAAACCTGGAAACAGGCAAAAGGTTGGTGGATGCAGGCGCCGATGTGCTGGTGGCCGGCAGTTTCGTATTCTCTTCGAAACATCCGGAAGAGACTATCCACCAGCTAAAAATGTTGTAAAATCGCCTTTTGCCTTCGTAAATATTCTCTATGACGTAATACAAAGACGTTTGACTTCGTCTTCTTCCTTCGTACCTCACCAAAATCCAAACAAGTTTGGTTTTTTGGTTCAGTTTGTCGTCAATTGCTTTCTGCTCCTATTGCTTAACGTAGAAATAATCTGATTTTAATGAATGCATTGATCGGAAAAACACCTTTCTTACGTCTCTTGCTTCCCGTGATTGCCGGTATTATTGCGGGTTCTCTTTTCCCCGAAATTCTGTCTGCATCACTACCGGCAGCTTTGGGCGGATTGTTCCTGATGTTGTTATCATTCTTTATCCGCCTGGACGATCAATTCAGGTTCAGATGGTTGTTCGGCTCCGGTATCTGCTTCTTTCTGTTTTCCCTTTCCCTGTATCAGTTCCGGCAACATGAAGAATCCACCCGGCTCACCCCTCCCGGTTACGGACAATATGATCTCGGCACCGTATTGGACATACCGGAGGTAAAGCCACGCAGTATTGCGGTTAATATAAAAACAGCTCCTCCTGAACAGAAGAAAGTAATTCTTTATTTAGAGCAAACCGATGAGGCGAGAGGGTTGGCTCCCGGCGATGAAATCGTCTTCCGTGCCAACTTGGAGCCATTCAGGAATTTCGGGAATCCGGACGATTTTAATTATGTCGGATACATGCAGATCAAGGGTTTCGCGGGAGCGGGTTATGTTCCCGGGAGCGACTGGCAGAAAACCGGCAGGCAGGTAAAGAACATCCCGGTCATGGCCCAACGATTCAGGGCAAAGGCACTCGATTTCTATCGTTCATTCGACCTGGAGAGCGATGCATATGCATTTATCTGTGCACTTACCCTCGGCTACAAAGTCCATCTATCCAACGATTTGCAGGAAGCATTCAGGGCATCAGGCACAGCACATGTACTGGCACTAAGCGGACTACATGTGGGGATCATCTATGCAGTTATCAGTCTGCTCTTCTCGTTCTTCGGAAAAAGTGGATATGGGTTCCTTGTTCGCCAATGGCTTATCATTACCGCACTATGGGCGTTTGTGTTCATAGTGGGAATGTCGGCCTCCGTAGTTCGCGCCGCCATTATGCTTACCCTGTTTAGTTTAGGAAACCTGTATCATCGTGACGGATTTACCTATAACTCGTTGGCCGCAGCCGCATTTTTTATTCTCATCTTCCGGCCATTCTCGTTATTCGATGTAGGTTTTCAGATGAGTTTCAGCGCCGTGTTCGGTATCCTCTTCTTTAATCCGAAGATGAGCCGGCTCTACCGTCCCCCGAACAAAACCGTGAAATATATATGGAACCTGCTCTGCATCACCACCACTGCACAGTTAGGTGTTTTCCCGCTGGTACTTTACCATTTCGGCACATTCCCTACCTATTTTTTCATTCCCAACATGTTGGTCGTACCTCTGGTCGGTATTATTATTTATGCCGCTTTCCCTCTTATTCTCTTCGGGTTGTTTCGCTCTCTCCAATGGGATCTCATCACGGTGTTGTATACTTTCTTCCAATGGGCAGAAAAAGTATTGGTCGAACTTTTATTGAAGATTGTATATGTCTCCGAATCGATACCTTTTGCTCAGATCTCCGACAAAAAGATCTCCTTCCTTCAGTTTATACTACTCCTGATAATTATTTATCCTTTTGGCCGGTTTCTCTCTTCACACCGTGCCCGGCCGCTTATCATCTCACTGCTGGCCCTACTGTTCTTTCAGTTCACAATCACATATAAAAACATGACCCGACCGGCACCACAGTTCACCGTATTCAACAATCCCGGCCGGAATGAAATCGCTGTTTTCCATAACCAGAAACGGCACTATCTCGAAATTCCGGAGAATAGCTTTCTCCCACACCCCGAAAAACGTATTCTATTGCTGTCGGATGCTTCTTTTTCTGCTTATAGTACCGGAGAACAATTCAAGTTAGATATCCTGATTCTCTCACAGCAGGGATATTTTGATATAGAACAGTTGCTCGACCTGTTTTGTCCCGTAATGATTGTCCTGGACAGTTCACTGCCCCGGTATGCCGCCGGAAGGATAGCGCGGGAGTGTTCCACTTTGGGTATTAAGGTACACGATGTAACGGAAAACGGTGCCTTTTCGCTAAATTTTTAGTAATTTTGTCGCTCTTTCAAACGACAGAAACTAAAAATGAATTATTCAGCATCTATCTCGAATGTGATTCACCCCCAAAAAGTAGAGCAGGTGATGGATGCCATTGCCAAGGCAGAAAAGATCGTCATCACCACACACCGCTCTCCCGATGGTGACGCATTGGGTTCTTCACTCGCACTCTACCATTTCCTGAAGAGAAGGGAGAAGAATGTAAAGATCATCGTACCCAACTCCTTTCCCTTTTTTCTGAAATGGATGAAAGGCGCCCGCGAAATTGAGATATATGAATATAACCCTACGGCGGCACAGCATATCCTCGCTCATGCCGACCTGATCTTTTCGCTGGACTACAACATCTCTAAAAGAGCAGGTGATATGGGACCTTTTCTGGATAAGTCTACGGCAAAGAAAATCCTGATCGACCACCATCTCCTTCCCGGGGAGAACTTCGATATAACGATATCACATCCCGAAATATCATCCACCAGCGAACTCCTGTTCAGGTTGTTTTTTCAGGCAGGAAAATATAATGAACTGACACAGGCGGAGGCAGAATGCATCTATTGCGGCATGATGACCGACACCGGAGGCTTTACATACAATTCAAGCGATCCTGAAATCTATGAGATCATCAGCCTGTTACTACGGAAAAATATTAATAAGGATGCTATCTATTCACTAGTATTCGATAATTACTCCGAGGATCGGTTTCGCCTGCTCGGATTTACCTTATCGCAACGGATGGAGGTATATCCCGAACTGCATTCGGCCCTTCTTTATCTCTCTAAGGAAGACCAGGCCCAATTTCGTTTCAGCAAGGGCGACACCGAGGGATTTGTGAATTATCCGCTCAGTATTAAAGGTATCCTCTTCTCTACCTTTATTCGTGAGGATGATGATCTGATCAAACTTTCGTTCCGTTCCCAGAAATCGTTTCCCTGCAATGAATTCGCAGCCGATTTCTTTAACGGAGGAGGTCATCTGAATGCTTCCGGAGGGGAATTTTACGGCACCTTCGAAGAAGCGATCCGTGTTTTCAATGAAGGATTAAGGTCATACGAGGAAAAGTTGAAGAAAGCGGCAGATGAGCTTTAACCCATTTTTAAGAATAGATAATGTTTATTTCGGTGCAACCTCTGTTTTTTTGGAGCAGATTGTGTATTTTTGTAGGCTATTCAAGCACTATGATGTGATGATGTGCCGATTTGAAGATGTGATAATATAATAATTACAATCTGCTAATCAGTAAATTTACAAATCGATAAATCATCTTTGTTCTTTATTCTTGGCTCTAAATAAAATAATTATATGAAACTATTCAATTCCATAGTTCTCACACTGATCGGTTTGTTGATGCTGACCACCTCCTGCAATAACAAGAAATCGTACGCCGATTATTTGAAAGATGAAAAAAGGGCTATTGATCTTTTAATAGCTAAAAATAATTTCAGCATCCTCAGGGATTTCCCGACGAACGGTACCTTCGGCGAGAAAGAATTTTATAGAGACCCGAATACCGGTGTTTATTTTAATATTATTGAATACGGCGACACTACTATCAAACCGCAATGGAGGGAAAAAATATATGTTCGTTTCAAAGGATTGAACTATTTCAAGGATAACGACACAACATTGTATTCCAATTACCATAGCACCTTTCCGGAAGCATTGGAATATATCGGGCCTGTTTCTTCGGTAACAAAAAGCAGTTATACAAACGCGGGATGGGCAGTTCCCCTGTCCTATGTGGGCCATAAAGGAAGGGTAAAAATGATCATTCCTTTCGAAATGGGATCAACGTACGACCAATCCTATTATCAACCGACTTATTATGATTTGGTAGAATACAGATTCGACAGCCAGTGGTGATCAAAAAAATATAAACTCTTATGACATTAATCAAATCCATATCCGGGATAAGAGGAACAATCGGCGGAACGGTAGCCGAAAATCTGACTCCGCTGGATATCGTAAAATTCACGGCTGCCTACGCAGCATTTATCAAAAAACTATCACGGAAGCAAAAACCCTGTATTGTTGTAGGGAGGGATGCCCGTATTTCGGGAGAAATGGTGCATCGCATCATCACCGGTACGCTCATAGGGATGGGGTGTGATGTCACCGATATTGGAATGGCCACCACTCCTACTACAGAGATCGCCGTTGAAAAGGAGAATGCTTCCGGTGGTATCATTATTACAGCCAGCCACAACCCGAAACAGTGGAATGCCCTGAAACTATTGAACAGCAGTGGGGAATTCCTGAATGCGGCTGAAGGAGAGGAAATCCTCGCCATTGCCGAAACAGAAGACTTCTCATTCTCTCCTGTGGATGATCTGGGAAAGATCACCCAGAAACAATATCTTCACGAACATATCCAGCAGGTTTTATCGCTCGACTTAGTGGATAAAGGGGCTATAGAAGCTGCCAATTTCCGCGTGGCGATAGATTGTGTAAACTCTGTCGGAGGGATCGCTATCCCGGAATTATTATATGCATTGGGCGTGAAAGAGATATTTAAACTCCACTGTGCACCCCATGGTAATTTCTCGCACAATCCCGAACCGCTGCCGCAGCATCTGACGGAACTCGCATCACTCACGCGAAGCTCCAAAGCGACCGTCGGTTTTGCCGTAGATCCGGATGTAGACCGGCTGGCCATCTATTGCGAAGATGGAGAACCGTTTGGTGAAGAATATACGCTGGTGGCCGTATCGGATTATGTTTTGCAGCATACGCCCGGCAATACGGTATCCAATCTTAGTTCAAGCCGTGCCCTGAGAGACGTCACCCGTACCAGAGGCGGGGAATATCATGCCGCGGCTGTAGGGGAAGTGAATGTAGTGACTAAAATGAAAGAGATAAATGCCGTGATCGGTGGAGAAGGCAACGGCGGCGTTATTTATCCTGCTTTACACTACGGACGCGACGCACTTGCAGGTATCGCCCTGTTCCTCACTTATCTCGCCAAATCAGGGAAAACTCCTTCGGAACTGAGAAAGTCATATCCTCCCTATTTCATGGCAAAACAAAAGGTAGAACTTACACCCGATATAGATACTGAGATGATCCTGAACAAGGTAAAAGAACGATTCAGCGATCAGCAGATAACCGATATCGACGGTGTGAAGATCGATTTTCCCGATAAATGGGTGCATCTGAGGAGATCGAACACTGAGCCCATTATACGTGTTTACTCGGAAGCTCACTCCATGGAGGAGGCAGAAGAGATCGGCAAACAAATCATCAAACTCATTCAAGAGTTCTCATAACAGAGTAAAACTGTCGTCTGTTTTTCATTCAATTGCCACTTCACCTCATCTGATGTGGCTTTTGAGTTAAATAAACTAACAGGTTCCGAATTAATGAAAGATACACTGATTAGTCGTGAAGAGTTACGCAGTCTGCACCCTGCATTCAGAGGGAGGTACGGAGACAAATTGATCGATTGGGCCATAAAAATAACTGCGTTGCATGTTCCGAATGAGATTTACAACCGTTCTAAACATCTTACCGGCCCTGATTTCTGTAAGGATGTCTTAGATAAACTCGAAATTACCCGCACAGTAAGAAATGCGGAAATCCTCAATGAGTTCCAAAATCACCCTTTTATCACGGTATCCAATCATCCCTATGGACATGTCGACGGGATTGCAGCGATTGAGACCATAGGCAGCCGGGTTCAACACTATAAAATGATGGTGAACGTTATACTGGGATTGATCGATACCA